>Ga0172381_10001743_pt1 | contig 24858 bp, 24 predicted proteins | sample Leawel6488metaG_FD_119754 | JGI IMG/M metagenome (GOLD analysis project Ga0172381, IMG submission 119754) | Leachate microbial communities from a municipal landfill in Southern Ontario, Canada - Leachate well 64-88 metaG | ecosystem: Engineered > Solid waste > Landfill > Unclassified | place... | reverse complement strand
TAAAGAAGAAATTTTTCTCATTTAATGCTTGTTCATGATCAATATTTTGTTGTTGCATACACAAACTTACCAATGGTATCAGTGCAACACTGAATGCAAGATATCTCTTTATAATCATAAAACCCCCCTTATCTTCATACTACACATTTTTATGCGTTTCTATTTTTAGATATAGTTCATAATGAGTAGTAAACGCAATAAAATGATTAAAAATAAGCAGAATAGTATATTTTTATCATAGCAACAGAAAAGAATATTTACCGCCAACTTATTTGGTTATTTGCTGCCAATCAAATCCCCAACATATAGTTACTTCTAGCGGAATATCCCACGAAACAACCTGTTCAAGCGTATCTTTTACCAACTGCCCCACTAGCTCCTTTTCAACTTCTGGTACCTCAATGAGCAGTTCGTCATGAATTTGGAGAAGTATACGAGAGGCAAGTCCCTGTCGAATAAAGAAATGCTGAAGATTAACCATCCCCTTCTTCATAATCTCAGCAGCAGTACCTTGAGCAACAGTATTGATCGCCATACGACGGGCAAGTTCATACAGAGAACGATTTTTTTCATAGATGCCGGACAGATACCGACGCCTACCATCTTCTGTACACACATAGCCCTTTTCATAGGCAAAAGCGACTACCTTCTCCATCCAGGCAGATACGCCAGGATAGCGAGCCATATATTTATCGATGTACAATTTTGCTGTTGCATGGGAAATATCAAGATCTTTTGATAACCCATACGGCGTAAGCCCATATAAAATACTGAAATTAATACGCTTACCAAGTTGTCGTTGTTCAGACGTAACACAATCAAGAGGAATATCAAATAACCCGGCAGCTGTTATTTTATGAATATCCTGTCCCTCTCTAAATGCCTGAAGTAGGGTAGCATCCTGAGACAGGTGCGCTAAAACACGTAGTTCAATTTGGGAATAGTCAGCAGATAAAAATAAACAGCCGGGATTAGCTTTAAAAGCACTACGTATATGATATGAATCAACCGGTATGTTTTGAAGATTAGGATCGGAACTTGCTAAACGCCCGGTAGCAACAGCTGTTTGACTAAAAGTCGTATGGATACGCCCCGTCAGTGGATTAATATAGGTTCCCAATGCATCAAGGTAGGTACTTTTCAATTTAAACAGTTCACGATACCTCATAATCAGCCCGGGAACAGGATGTATTTTTGCAAGATCACGCAATACCTCCTGATCAGTAGAATATCCCGTTTTTTGGCCCGTCTTTTTAAATACAGGAAGTTGCAAGTTCACAAACAATAATTCTTCGAGTTGTTTAGGGGAATTTAAATTAATCCCCGCATAAGCAAATCCAATAAGATTAAGAATTTCCTGTTTTACCAAAAACAATTGCTGTGATACTTCATTATCAATAGCAGCTAATACATTTCTATCTAAGAAAATACCTGCTTTTTCCATAATAATAAGCACCTTCATTAGTGGCATTTCTAACTGATAAAAAAGATTGCTAAGCCCTTCTTTTTCTAAGGAAGCAGAAAATAGTTGTTTAAGTTTAAACGTCTGATGAGCATCAGAAGCAGCATACTCAGTAGCACGAGCAAGCGGAACCTGAGAAAAATTCTCACATCCGCTCCCTTTTACAATCTCCTGAAAAGAGGCCATCTGTTCTTGTAAGTAATATTCTGATAAAAATTTAAGGCCTACTCGCTGTCCTTCACCCACCAATAAACTAGCAGCAATCATCGTATCAAATGAAATACCACGTAACTCAATACCAGCATGATATAAAACCAGGGCATCAAATTTGGCATGATGAAGATATTTTTCAATTGTCTCATCTTCAAATAAAGGTTTTAATGCAGAAACTACCTGATCAGGACTCAGTTGTTGTTCGCCTGTGGTATGGCCACAGGGAACATAATAAGACACCCCTTCCTGAATACACAGGGACACACCTAACATAGTATCTTGAAGAGGATTCAAGCCTGAGACTTCGGTGTCTACTGCACACGCACGCACCTCTTGTATTTTAAGACATAACTCCTGTAATAATTCTGGGGTATTAACCAAAACAAACGTATAAGCCCCACGAGTTGACAGTGGCACCATCTCCTGCTGAGTCTTTTGAGTTAATAAAGAAGTAAAATTAAGTTCTTGAAATAACGGGTCGGCATTAGCCCATTTTTCTTTATCAAACAAACACCCTGTTCGCGTAAGACAGGTGGGATAAAAACGTAAGCGAAACAGCCGTTCACTTAAATACGCATCTGCCTTTGAACTAGTTAATAAATTTTTTGTTCGCTCAGAAGATATTTGGTCAAGATTGGCATATAACTCATCCAAAGAGCTATATTTTTTAACAAGCTCTTGTGCCCCCTTGGGACCTATTCCTTTAACCCCTGGAATATTATCCGAACTGTCCCCAATAAGAGCAAAATAAAAAGGAAGCTTAGCAAGTTCAAAACCATACTTAAGTTCAAGTATTTCCTTAGTGATAAAGCTCTCCTTAAAAGGATCTAACATCATCACTTGCTCACCCAACATCTGCCCAAGATCCTTATCTGAGGTGACTAAAACAACCTGTTGCCCTTCAAGCACCAATTCTTGAGCAAGTGAATACATCAAGTCATCAGCTTCTATCCCAGGAGCCTGAACCTGCCTAATTCCCACCATCTCAGCAAATTGTTGAATGTATTTTTTCTGATCAAAAATATCAGCTGGCGGCGCTTGTCTTGTCTGTTTATAGCCAACAAATTCTTCATGACGAGCCGTTTTCCCTTGACTATCCCATACCAAAGCAAGAGCCTGGGGAGAATGATCATTAATCATTTTTTTCATCATACGACAAAAGCTATATACCGCCTGCACGGGAACCCCGGCCTTGGTATGCAGCGGACGCATACTATAATAAGCACGATATAAGAAAGAAGATCCATCAACAATAAAAACTGTTTTAGATATATCAAAAGACATTATCTGATCCCATCTCTTTAAAACGAATAAGCTCTTTTTCGCACAAGCGCACTTTTTGTTCAGACAGTAAACCCTTATTCTGTATCACAGGTAATAATTTTTTATAAATAAAAGAGTACGTTGCAATCACTTCTTTCTTATCATCAGGAGAAAGCTCATCACATTTTCTACATATGTCTATTTCCTTAGATAAATAACCAAAGCAGGACAAAAGGATACGTTCAACTTCATCAACCGAAATATTAAGTTCCTCTCTCACATTATCAAGAGCGTTAACCAAGTCCGTATAGAAAAGCTGAATTTTTAGAATATCTTTATTTTTTTTTAATATATCCTTCTGCGCCAATCTACACTTTTGATAAAGAGCTATCAAAAATATCCCCTGTCTTAATAAAACATCTTTTTGTCCCACCTCAATATCAATGTTTTCATGTTCGTTTTTAATAAGTTTCCACAGCTTATGATGCGTATTGTTTATTATTTTCTCAAAAAAACTATTTTCTCCCCAATCAGCCTTATACCACCATGAACTGTCTGCTATAATCTGCATAGCAGCCCAAAGGACCCCGTATGGTTGATATAATTTTAATTTATCTTGATAAGTAACAATCGCTTCTATAAAACGTTCAGTCATTGTAATAAGTTGCTCATAATTTCTTTCTTCAACACAGCAAGAAGCCATCTGCATCATCTTACAAAAAATATTCAAAAGAGACCTATCTGATAAAAATGCATGCGTCTGCTCCCCATGCACGCTTCTTTTTTAATAAGAGAGATTTCTTGGTCAAACATCGACACAACGCGATTAAATAGAGGCCGAACTTCATCAGTAATAAAACATATATTCTCTTTACTAGCCCGATCAAATTCATCTTCCCATCCATGATAAAATATGACGTCGCTGCCCCTAATAATAATCTTTTTTATACCACTCATTGGGTACAAATCATTATTACTCACATTTTTTCCTTCTTGTATTACGCGCAATGATTGCTTTTCCCCCTTGAATCGTTGGCTACATTTCCCGGATTGCTCAACGCAAGCACCAAAAACAATGCCATGAAAAAAACTTGTTATAAATAATGATGGTATAATGAAACGGTAAAACATTGTATTCCTATGAAAAATTGAATTGAGCCCAATTTTATAAGCTATTTTACCATGTTTAGCATAAGAAAAAACTTATTAATCTGGTACACTTTATAAAATAAAAATAAACACCATACACTATCTCTTACCGTTGGTATCGATTGTATGTTTATGCACGTCAAACTTCTCAACGGTTATCATAAACAGTTGACCTATGCTGTTCCCGACAATTGGGACACTCATCATCTTACCGGAAGTTTTGTACGCGTCCCCTTACAAAATCGCATAGAACTTGCCTGGGTCGAAGCTATAGCACAGGAACTTACAGAAAAGCCGACCTTTATTATTAAAAAAGCACTGTCCCAGGAAATTCTTCCTCATGATCCCCACTACTACCCTTTTCTTGAGAAACTCAGCGCCTACTATGCTCACGAACCATTTTATTTCTTTAGCAGAATCCGCACCTTCTTAAAACAAAAAGAGGTTGCACATCTAGCTACCATGCAACATGATCGACAACAGGTTGAACAGGAAAAGCAAAACCTTATCCTTACTCACGAACAGCAAGCAATTATTACTGATTTCAATCCTCATCTTACCCATCCTTCCTACTACCCCGCCTTACTCCACGGGGTAACGGGATCAGGAAAAACAGAAATCTATAAAGACCTTATAAAACAGGTCTATGCAACTAACAAAACAAGCCTCTTTCTGGTACCTGAAGTAAATCTAGCCGTCCAATTTTATCACCTATTAAAAAGAGAACTCCCTCCCGAAATTCCTCTGTTCACGTTCCATTCAGCAACAGGGGTACGGGAAAAAAGGGAACTATGGGAACATTTATTAGCAGGAACACCACTCGTTCTTGTTGGGGTTCATTTACCTATCCTCCTTCCGATCTTCAATCTTGGTCTTATTATCATCGATGAAGAACATGAGGTTGGTTATCAAGAAAAGAAACATCCTAAAATTAATACCAAAGAAGCGGCCCTATTACGCGCATACACGGCAAAAATCCCCATCCTCTTAGGATCGGCAACCCCCTCGCTCTCTTCTTTGTATAATGTCGAAAAACATGCCTGGAAACTCTATAAATTGACCAACAGATTTGCGGGAGCCTTCCCCACTATAAAACATGTATCTCTTATTGATAAAAATAATGCACATAAAAGAAAGAATTTCTGGATAAGCACCGAGCTAGAATCGGCAATCAAAAAGCAACTTTCTCGCAAAGAACAAACGCTTGTTTTCCTTAATCGACGTGGATTTAGTTTTTTTATTCAATGCAAACAATGTGCTTTTGTACCCCACTGCCCTAACTGTTCAGTCAGTCTCACTCTCCATATTCCTCGCGACTTGCGCTGCCACTATTGTAGCCATACTGAACTATTGCCTACCTGCTGCCCTAGTTGTCGGGCAGATGAATCACATCTTCTTCGTAAAGGAGTGGGGACTCAACAACTCGTCACTATTCTTCAAGACATCTTTCCCACCGCACGAATTTCCCGCGCTGACGTAGATACGACAGTCAATAAAAAAAAATGGCAGGCAACAATACAAGCTATGAATGATGGCAACATTGATATCTTGGTGGGTACACAGACCATTACTAAAGGATATCATTTCCCCAACGTTACCCTCGTCGGTATTATATGGGCCGATATTAATCTTCAACTTCCCTTTTATAACGCAACCGAAATCACCCTACAACAACTTATTCAAGTTGCCGGACGCGCCGGAAGACAATCACCAGAAAGCCTCGTTATCGTACAAAGCATGCAAGATCATCCGGTCTTTTCGTATCTACATGAACAGGATTATCAGAAATTCTACGAGTATGAAAAGGAGCATCGCACCACAACCGGCTATCCACCTATAAAGAAGTTAGCAATTATTGAACTGCGCTGTAGAGATGAACACATAATTGATCAGGAGGCCCGTGCTATTGCTCTTGTTTTACACCAGCTCGTAAATAAACATCAGATCACCGTAACTATTTTAGGACCCGCTCAACCACCTGTATCACGGGTAAAAAACGTGTATACACGAAAAATGTACTTAAAAGCCCCGAGCATGGGCCATCTTATCCAGCTCTATCATGCTCTTAATCAGAACAATTATCAGAGCAGCCTATTTTTCACGCCACAGCCAGTAAATGATACAAGCTACTGATTATTAAAGAGCTTGTTTTATTTTAGTAAGCAACATGTCAGGCGTGCCCTTACGATCATCAGGAGAAAAATCTCTCAGGAGCTTACGAAGATTCATGCGTTCCTGGCTAATTTTTTGTCTTAATTGTTGGTCTTGCTCAAGAGATCTGGTACGCGCATAAAATTCATCAACTTCACTCACTATCACATCAAGTAAGGCAACAAAATCTTGGACCTTGATTGCTCGTTGAACAAATCCATTCATCACTGTTTCGGCAAGGGTCGCATCATCAAGTTTTTTAAGCTGATTATCATAATCAACGCTGAGCTCTTTTAAATAAGTGCCCATGAGGTAATAGATTTCCTTAACTTTTTCAAAAGACTCGCGTCGTATTTTTGATGATTTAGCATTTTTAAGATCTTTAATAAGCGTTGCCATCTTTTCCTGAGCAGCTTTATTAGTTTCAATACGCTGCTGTAACATATCTCTTTTAGTCTTTAAGACATAGCGCGTCTCAGTTCTGGCGGAATTTGATGCCGATTGTTCAACTGGTGTATTTTTCTCAACAACAGTAACCGTTGTCGCCTGACCTGCCATCATACACGTATAAAAAAGACCTGAAATAACATTGCTTACTATAAGGGAATTACTCTTCTTCATGATTATCTCCTTAAAAAATAACTACTTTACTCAACTACTTCGCAGGAAGTTCTTTAAAAAAGTATGTTCTCAAATGCTTTAACTCTTCACATGATGCCCTAATATCATCAAGAGCCCGATGCCCTTCCTTTTTTTCAAAATGGCGTTGTTTATCTTGTGGATACCAGCGGCGAACAATCTCTTTTACTGAACTTACGTCGATAACACGATAATGTAAAAAAGCCTCAAGCGTTGGCATATATTTTTGTAAAAAAAGACGATCTTGCCATACCGAATTACCACACAAAGGGGACATCCCCTCCTGAGTATGCTGCTGAAGAAATTCTAGCGTTTTTTTCTCTGCCTGTGCAAGAGTTATTCTTGACGCACGAACTTTATCAAGAAGCCCCGACTTGGTATGAGTCGTACTATTCCATTCATCCATGGTAAATAATTTAGCCTCAGGCTGATGAATAACAATATCAGGCCCTTGGGCAATCAGATTAAGGTTACTATCAGTAACCAGTGTCGCAATTTCAATAATAACTTCCTTATTAACTGACAACCCCGTCATTTCCAAATCTATCCATACCATCGGACCGGTACATTTCTTTTTTTCAACAAGCATTATGACACTCCTTAACAAAAAACTCGGAATTTAAGCAGGCTATGCTACTCTATTTTATAGAAATTTTTACAGTACCTACCCTACCATTGTTATTTAACAAGTACCATATTATGAACAAATATCGCGTTGGCGTCCTCATGGGAGGTCGCTCAATAGAAAAAGAAGTTTCCTTTAATTCAGGCCGCACCATCTGTGACCATCTTGATACTGCCCACTATGAGATTATCCCCCTTTTTCAACGAGACAACGGAAAACTCTATCGTCTCCCGTGGCGCTTTTTACATCGTGGAAAAATTAGCGACTTTGAACATCGCCTCGAAAGTGAAGCCGAAGCAATATCATGGGATCACCTCAAAGAAATAGTAGATTTTATCTATATAGCAACCCATGGCCGTTATGCTGAAGATGGCACACTCCAAGGCTTTCTAGAAATATTAGGGATTCCCTACCTTGGCTCAAAAGTTATGGCCAGCGCCCTCGGTATGGATAAAATTTTCCAAAAAAAAATCATGGCTGCTGCCGGTATCGATGTCCCAGCCGGTATACATGTAACCCCACACGAACTTACCGAATTACAAAAAGATCCCAACCTTGTCCCAGAACTGTTAAAGAAAAATAGCCTTAAACTTCCTTGTCTCGTAAAACCCTATTTTGAAGGATCAAGTCTGGGAATTTCCGTTGTTTTTAATGAACAGGAACTATTACAAGCCCTAATTCACGCTTCAACCATTCATCCCTCAAAAACACAAACCGTTCTTCTTGAAGAATACATAACGGGAATGGAATTTACCTGCATTACAATCACTGATCCTAAAACAGGAAATCTTATATCCCTGCCTCCCACTGAAGTTGTTCCAGAAGAACATTCACTATTTTTTGACTATGAACAAAAATATATGCCCGGACGAGCAACAAAATACACCCCGGCACGCTGTACTCCTGAAATTACTCAACGTATTCAGGAAGAGTGTACCAAGGTCATGAAAGTTCTTGGATTTACTAATCTTTCTCGTATTGACGGCTTTGTTACCCCTGATGGCCGCATTGTCATTATTGATCCTAATAGTTTATCGGGTATGGCGCCATCCAGTTTCTTATTCCGTCAGGCAGCTGAGATGAATATGAGCCATAGCCAATTTATTAACCATCTCATTACCACAGAGCTTATTTCGTACCACCTTTATGACTCTCTTTCTTCTATGAATACCATAACAAATAGCACTAATCATACTCGTCTTCGTGTTGCCGTTCTCCTGGGCGGAGCCTCCCATGAAAAAGAAATTTCCCTTGAGTCAGGACGTAATGTCGTCTATAAACTCTCCCCTCATGATTACGAGGCAATCCCCGTATTTGTCGATAATAATCTGAACTTACATAAAATTAATCACCAACTTTTGGTCCGCCATTCAACACAGGAAATTAGTGATGGCCTTACCCCTGATATGAAAATCGGATGGAGCAATCTTCCTGATATAGCCGACTTTGTATTTATTGGCCTTCATGGTGGAAAAGGCGAAAATGGATGTGTTCAGGGCGCACTTGAAATGCTTGGTCTTCCTTATAATGGCTCATCAGTGTTAACCAGCTCTCTTTGTATGGATAAATTCAAAACCTGTGAATATCTTCGCATCAACGGCCTCGATGTCCCCAATAATATCCTGGTATCCGAGAAAACATGGGCGCATGATCAACAAAAAGTTTTAAAGAATCTTGGTAAAGCACTAACATTTCCCCTCATCGTTAAACCTCATGATGATGGATGCAGTGTACTGGTGTATAAGACGCATACCGAACAAGAACTAATAAAAGCTATTGAGTCTATTTTTACTGATGGCAAAAAATTCGCCCTGGTCGAAGAGTTTATTGCGGGGATGGAATTAACCGTTGGTGTTATGGGTAATGACGTTATTAAAGCATTACCTCCAAGTCGCGCAGTTACCAGTGGCGGTATTTTATCTATAGAAGAGAAGTTTTTGCCTGGTGCCGGAGAAAACCAAACACCTGCTCCACTTCCAGAACCAACACTTGAACTTGTCCAACGTACCATGGAGAAGGCCTATAAAATTCTCAACTGTCGCGGATACGTACGCATTGATTGCTTTTATCAACCAGCAGAGCTCAGCCCCACAAAAAAAGAACGTGCTGTTATTTTAGAAGTAAATAGCCTTCCCGGGCTTACCCCAGCAACATGCATTTTCCACCAGGCTGCAGAAATCAACATGCGCCCGATGGATTTTATTGATGCTATTATCAAGCTTGGTCTTGAAGAACATGCTATCAAGAAACCAACTCGCGTAGCCGAACAAGACCTGTGTATTCCTTTAAAAGAGACCGCTCGGCAACCAGAAATTTAATTCGCACGTTCTATACGACGAGCAAGTCTACTTAATCCACGTCGTTGGGGAATTGGCTGAAAATCTTGGTCGCGCAGATAAATATGAAGCGCTTCAGTAATAAGCTCCTTAATCGTCATCCGTTCCCAATAAGCAGCCCGTTTTAACTGTTCAAGCTGTTCCTGTTTTAAAATAAACGTCGCCCGCGTCCATCCCTTAGGAAGTCCCTTTTGACTTGATATAAGCTCTGCCTCTTGAACATCATGTTGAACTGGCGTCAGTTTAACTGGTTCTGGTGCTTGAGCTGCTTTCACTACCTTCTTTTCGCTCTTTTTTGTTGGACGAGTAGAAAGCTCCTTAATCCACGACAGTCCTTGGGGTACGCTTCCAAGACCATTTTTTTGCTTTGTTATAGTCATTTTCTTTGTCTTCATACTATCTCCTTAGTTAACTGTTTCACGTTTCATAATTTCTCGACAAAGTGAACGGTAGTCTACTGAACCGTAGCTACGCGCTTGGTAAGAATAAATATCTTGTCCAAAGCTTGGCGCTTCAGTAAGTGATACGTTTTCTCGTATAACGGTCTTAAATACCTTCTTTTTAAAGGTACTACGTAAATAATCCATAACATCATGACTAATACGCCGACGATTGTAGCGGGTACCAAAGATACCCCCCACCACCAACCCCTTATTAATACCTGACTGAACTACCTGGCACGTATCTAATAACTGACTCAGACCTTGTAAAGCCAAAAACTCCGTTTGTACAGGAATAATAACTTCATGGGCAGCAGCCAGTACATTAAGAGTAAGAAGCCCAAGACTTGGCGGACAATCAATAAGAACATAATCAAAGGACCCTATTATTTTTTTTAATAGGACCGACTTTAGAACATATTCTGAGCCTGCACTATTCTTAAAATCATGCTCAAAGGCAGAAAGACCAACAGATGCTGGCAAAAGAAATAAGCTTCGCTTCTCGTCAATCTTCTTTTCAAGAACCGCCTCCTCAAAAAGAATATCCTTCTTCATTAACTGATAGACCGTCTTTCTTATCTCATGAGCCTGAAACCCCAAAGAATACGTAAGACTTGCTTGTGGATCCATATCAACAAGGAGTACTCGTTGAGATGAACGGGCCAACCCTGCCCCTACATTTATAACAGACGTTGTTTTACCAACGCCACCTTTCTGATTAAGAAACGCTAGAATACGCATTAAACTACCCTTACTTTATAGTCAATGACTACCATAATGTACTATCTTGCTCTGACCATAAAATAAACAGACAAGACAAAGCAAGAGTTGTATATAAAAAAATAAAAGTATTTTATAGGTACCCTATTTTAAGTAGAAGTTCAGTACCCTACGTAACCTTGCTAACCACCACAAAAAGACTTGCTTATGTATTACCTGAAAACAAAAAAGAGAACCCTGTCTCTGTTTAACATACCCATCACAGCATCATCATATTTCTCCTTCATTACCGTAACGATATATGATCATGTAAACATTGTTGTATGAGTACCAGCAATAATCTTCTACAACAGCGTATAAACGCCTTACAGAAGAACTATTCAGTAATACAATCAGAGATAGGGGTAGAACTTTCTACTCACTGTCATCAAGAAATGAATCAATTTTATGTTCAGGGGCCTGAGCGATTCTATTGATGTTATGGGCATAGACGAGCGTCGTATTGATATCAGCATGACGTGCAAGGGCGCGTGCCTCTTGAGGCGTTGCTCCACCTAACAAGCTAAAGGTAATCGCTGTATGACGAAGGCTGTGAGCAGTAAGACGCTTATCATCAATACCCATCGCACGCAGTCTATCTTTAACAATACGAGAAATTGATCGAGTAGTAAGACGCCTACCAAAATTTTTGGTGCTGTGTGATGCAAATACCGGGTCTTCGTCACGTAACTTTCCCCGCTCTTGAAGATACTCATAAATAGGTTCTAAGGTATGCTGAGTAAGAACAACTAATTCATCTTTTCCGTCACGACCTTTACCTTGAATAAAGAGGACTGCTTGACCGGTCTGTGTAGAGATATCCTCACGATTTGACCGAATAATTTCGATGGTACGTAAACCTGTTCGTATCATGAGATTTAACAGAGCAAAATCCCGCTTGCCTGCCAACGAACTCCGATCAATAGATTTAAGAAGTTTTTTTGCCTGAGCAATCGTAAGGGCATCCTTACGGAATCCACGCTTACGAGTAGGCCCCTTAATGCCTTTGGCAACATTAGGGTACATTTTAATTGCTTCAAGAAAATCGAAAAAACGGCGTACTGCCGTTAAATACCCACCAACCGTAAGACTGGCCAACATTTGTTCTTCTTTTAAAAAGTGACGATAGGCAAGAATATCATCCCGCTCAGGTGCAGAGATAGACCGCTTATTACACCAGACAAAAAATTCTTTAAGCTGCCTTTTATAGGTGCTTTTTGACGAGTCACGAATATCAAGAGATTTTAAAAAAAGGGCGATCGCCTCCTCAAATGAGACATTATTCCCCATAGATTTAAGTGAAAATGTATTCTGTGTCATAACTCCCTCCTTCTTTTTTACGAGTCTAGAACAAATAGCACCAACCCGACAAGAGACGGTGCATTCTAACAAGAAAGGGTCGTTAGGTAAAAGTTATTCTCAAAAAAGGTACTTTGTATCGATACTGCGGAGGGTAGCTCTTATTGAATCAAGACCAGACATATTACCTAAAAGCTATTTGACGCTATAATCAATAATATAAGGCACATCTAGATCACCTATAAAATACGCAAGGAAACTCATGGAACTAGAACCAAACGGAAAAATAATTTTGTTTATTTTGTTTATATTACTAGGCATGGCATTTCTTTTTGCTGCCGTACCTTATTACAATGTCTGGCAACAAAGTATGGCTGGCCAAGCACAATTAGCTCATGCTAAATATTCAAAAGAAGTAGCCGTTGCTGAAGCACGGGCAAAAATGGAAGCTGCAGAATTACTTGCAGAAGCAGAAATAAGACGCGCTAGAGGTGTAGCTCAAGCAAATGAGATTATTGGCCAATCACTCAAAGGCAACGAACAATATCTACGTTATTTATGGATTCAAGGCCTAGAAAAGACGTCAGATCGCGAAATTATCTACGTGCCTACCGAAGCAAATTTACCTATTTTAGAAGCAGGTAGATTACGTAAATAGTGGCTATATACTCAACAAAATACGAAAGATATTTCTATGAAACTTTTTAATTGCCAACTTTTATTAACTATTACAATATTTGGCACACTTTTTAATGCTTGCGGTAAAGAGAAGGAGCATACTCCTTTAGCTGGTAAAAACGAATGGGCGCAATTAATGCAAGCAGCATCACTAGGCGATAGCAAAAAACTTCTCGCCTCATTAACAGCTGGCGCCGATATAAACGCTAAAGATGAATTTGGATGGACAGCACTTCTGAGAGCTGCTCATAATGGTCATATAGAAATAGTTAGGTTGTTACTCGAACACGGTGCGCAAGTAAACGATAAAGATAAAGATGGTTTTACCACTCTTATGATGGCAGTTTGTGAGAAACACACAGATATAGTGAAATTACTACTTGATCATAATGCCGATGTAAATGCCCAGACTGAACGAGGCGCAACTGGTCTTATGCAAGCTTCCTATAGAAACTGTACAGATATAGTGAAATTACTACTTGATCATGGAGCAGATACCAATGTACAAGAAGGATCTGGCTCAACAACACTTATCGAGTCTGCTTATAAAGGATATGTCGACATTGTAAGATTACTACTCGATCATGAGGCATATATAAACGCTCAAAATGAAAATGGTATAACAGCACTCATGGCAGCAGCGAGAAATGGATATATAGACATTGTAAGATTACTACTAAAACATGAAGCCTTCGTAAATATCCAGGATTCAGATGGTATAACTCCGCTGATGAAATCAGCCACCAAAGGTCATAGAGACATAGTCAAATTACTGCTGAATGCTGGTGCTGATGTCAATACCAGAGATTGCGATGGTTGGACAGCGATCATGTCAGCAGCTGTTGAGGGACATTTAGAAAATGTTTGTCTACTACTCGATTATGGTGCTGATATAAATGCTAAAAATAAAAATGGTTGGTCAGCATGTATGTTAGCCTCCCAAAATGGACACACTAATGTAGTCCAACTACTACTCGATCGTGGTGCCAATATTAACATGCAAAATAAAAGCGGTTGGACTGCCCTTATGACTGCGGCTTATTATGGACGTGTGCGTACTGTCACCAAGCTACTTCAAGCAAAAGACTGTGCCATCGATAAGAAAGATAATGATGGTCACACCGCTCTTGAATTGGCAACACCAGAAACAAAACAACTCATTCAAAATTTCTTGAACCAAGAAAAGTCTCTAAAGTAGTTCGATTATCGCCTTTAGAGTTCTTTAGACAAAAAGTTACAGAATTGTGTTAATTATTCAGGGAGATGGACAAGAGAGAAGTCTCCCTCTTCAGACACACGTAAAAGAAGATTTAATATACAAAAGGGCACCTTATACTGCTCATGGGGGCGTTTGTTAGTCATACCAAAGAGCGGTTTTACCACCCATTCACCAGTTACTGGGTCAAAAGAGGTAGGATCAGGTGCATAGACAACACCCATTTCACTTTCCCATATACCAAAAAGACCTTGATGAGTACGTACGCGAATCGCTTGCGTAGGAACGTAGGGTACATCGCGCATAAACTGCTCACGATACCCACGGATCGATACGAAGGGAACTTTAAATATTTTGTGAAGGAGAAAGGCACGAGCAAGTTGTGATGAGACTTTTTCTTGCATGCCATCTTGAGAAACTACAAGCGACTCAGACGTACGATTATCTACGGCCTTAATACGAAGCTCTACATATCCATCATGCTGCTTGGCAACTCCCTGATCTTGTGCCAGAGCACGAGAAGAAAAAATACCAGTAGCAACGACTAACATGAAAACTCCTTTATAAGCCATAATAATACTCCACACGAGTTCTTTCTAATTGTACTATTTTTTCATTTTTTAGCAAAATTTAACGCCTAATTGGATGCTTATAATTCACCTTCGCCTCATAGTAACGTGAAGACCCCCTAGCTCGCAGTTATCTGCCCTTATTTAATCTTCACCACATGGGCGTGGGAGAAGGATAAATAGATAATTCCCATAAGATTGGGAATAGCGACAAGTACGAGAACCACATCCATAATTTTCCACAAAAAAGGCACATCTGCTAGTGCCCCTAAAAAGGCTATGAGAGCTGCCATAAAGTAATAGGCTGACACATATTTATATCCAGTTAATGAAGCAAAACTTTGGCTTCCATTAAAGGTGTTACCAATAAGAGCGGTAATCACAAACAATAAAATCGCTACCACCAAAATATACTGCCCGCCATTAACAGGAAAATAACTTTTAAAGGCTTCATAGACGAGCGTGTTATTTAGTTTTCCTGAAAGCCATACACCCGTTACCAACGTTAACAGACCTGATAGGGTACACAGAAACATGTCTGCTATGCCTGAAAACATAGCCAATATTCCCTGATCAACGGGATTCTTTGCATCAGACAAAGCATGAGCTATAGAAGCCGTTCCCACACCAGACTCAGTAATAAAGATTCCTTTATAAATCCCTTCGCGCAGACAAGACAGTAATGTTGCCCCTGCAAAACCACCAAGAGCTGCAGGCGGATGGAAAGCAGAGCTAAAGACCAATTTAATCGATACCCACAAAGCAGCAGGGTGTTGAAATAAAATAATGAGTACAAATGTTATATAAACTAAAAATTTGAGCGGTACTATGCGGCTTGCAAAAAAACCAATCCGTTTAACGCCACCCAATACAACAGCGAGTAATATGGCAACTGCAACGAGCCCCGTTATCCAACGAGAAATTCCTTCTTGAGCCCAAATGCTGGCAAGGGTATTTACTTGGATTCCAGACCATCCGGTAAACAGGAAAATAGTTAACCCTGCGTACCAGGCAGCCAATTTTGGAGAAACAAGTTTTAAATATTGAGCAGGACCACCCATAACATCACCAGCTGGCGTAATCTTTCGTGCAAAGACTGAAAAAGTAACTTCGGTAAACTTTGTTACTGATCCAAAAAATATATAGACCAATAACCACAGTAATGCGCCTGGACCACCGATAGCAATGGCCATAGAAGGGCCAACAATATTGCCCATACCAATAGTTGTTGCCATGGCACTTAAAAGTGCATGAAATGGGTTAATGGTTTTAATGCGAGAAGATTCACCATGGCGAACGCCTTGAGTAAGAAGGGCAATAAAACGGGGAAATGCTCTAATCTGTATAAAACCTGTTTTCAATGTCAAAAATACACCCGTTCCCAAAAAGAGAATCAGGGCAGGAAATTCAAGATAAGAATTGATGAGCGTTAAAGCAGAAAAACAGGTATCATATAAAGCCATGAGAAACCATTTTTTGATTTAGTATAACGGCTCACAACCGCTTTGCCAAAAAAGAAAGTGTTTTTCGTAAACAATCTTCAAAGGGGCTCGTTTCCAGAATTCCTTGTTGTTTAAGATATTCAAGCGCCTGAGTAGTTTCTTGTCGCGAATAATTCAACGAAGAAAGCACATCGCTTATTTTGTGTAACTTTTCCATAACATCCGAAGTATGTCCTTCAGATGCACCAAGAGAGAGTTTTCCTACTTTGTCCTTAAGATGCATGATTAATAACTCTGCTTTTTTTGTTCCAATACCACTGATAGAGCTTAAGGTTTTAACATCTCCCATAACTAATGCCTGCACAATCTGTTGGGGTGTCATTGCACCAAGAAGGGCGATAGCAAGTTTTGGACCTATACCCGAGCAACTAATAATCTGTTCAAAAAGAACTTTTTCTCCCGTAGATAGAAAACCATACAGATGGGGACCTTGCTCCTGATGCCAACAAAATGATATAGCAAGCGCAAGTTCCTGACCACACGTTACAAAGGTAGTTTTAGTAAGAGTTACTGCATAGCCAACACCGCCAACAAGCAAGGTTACTGATGACGGAGTAAAAGATAGGACAGTACCGCGTAAATGAGATATCATACAAAGGTCCTTAAATTGACAATTATCATGCTTATGATACTTTTTTCAGTAGATGTTTTTGACATATCTGTGGGAATAGCTCAGATGGTAGAGCGTTGCCTTGCCAAGGCAAAGGTCGCGGGTTCAAATCCCGTTTCCCACTCCAAAAGCTTATCTGACCAAAATCAAGTTGTCTTTCCCTTGCAAGAATAAAAACGAATTATTTTTATGAAATCTATTATCGAAGAAGCTTCTTCCGTTATAAAAGCAATCGAAAAAGGAATGCAAAAAGCGGGCAACCCTCGCGAGTTTTCCGTTAAAATCCTTGAAGATTCTCAAAAGAATTTTTTTGGCATGACCACTCGTTCAGCAAAAATTAGTATAACTTTTGTTGATATTCCTCAGCGAATAGTCATTGAACGTCCCCAAGATCAGGACAAATCACCAAAAAAGTCACGTTTCCAACAAACGCGCGAACTTCCTCGTCAGGCAGCTCAACAAGCACGCCCTGTAGTTGAAAAAGTAGAACGTGTCGTAGCACCGCAATCTGCAGAAATAACACCACTTCAAAATCAAGAACCTATCTGGAAACCAGAAATGGTAGATTTGGTAAAGGAATGGGTAAAAACCGTTCTTGGTATGATCAACAGTCCAATACGTGATTTTACGGTACACAGCAATCATTTCCATCTTAAAATCCAATTCAACGGCACTATCTACGACAATAACGAACGTCAAAAACAGTTCTTCGCTGGCCTTTCCGGAATCCTTATTCATATGCTTAAGTGCCGTTATAAACGTCCTCTTAAAAGCTTTAAAATCATCTTCGTCGGACAATAATAGTTGTCATGAGTATCACTAAAAAGAATTCTTTCACTCAAAATAACTTATTATCGGACGACAAAAATATAAGTAATCGCCCCGAGCTTGAAGCTCGTGATAATGAACCTATTATCGCTCTTTGTACGTCACGCGGACGAGATGGAGCTCTTGCTCTTATTCGTCTTGTAGGAACAGGAGTACGATCACTTGTTAATTCGCGTGCGCGTCTTTCTGGATCTCATTCACTTACCACAGTGATGACTCATACTATCTCTTATGGCCAGGTTATTGATCATACTAACCAAACGATTGATCAAGTTCTTTTTATGGTTATGGATACACCTCGTACCTTTACCGGCCAAGATACGGTTGAAATAACCTGTCACAATAATCCCTTTATCATTGAACAAATTATTAATATTTATATCAAACAAGGAGCACGACCAGCTCAAGCGGGCGAATTTACTAAGCGAGCTTTTCTTTCAGGAAAAGTTGATCTCGTGCAAGCAGAAGCTATTAATGAACTTATTCATGCTCAAACGCAACAGGGGTTAAAAACTTCTCTTGCCCAACTTGAAGGCAGCCTGTCCCAGTGGATCACTCAGTTAGAACAGGAACTTATGAAAACACTTGCCTGGTGTGAAGCAAGTTTTGAATTCCTCGATGAAGAGCATAATTTTAAACAACAGATCCACGCACACCTAACAAAAATTCAGCATGACCTCCAGGAACTTAAAAAAAATAAACGCCAACAACAGTACCTTCGTCAGGGCGTACGCATAGCCCTTCTTGGTTCGGTCAATACGGGAAAATCTTCTCTTTTTAATCTCTTATTGCAAGAACAGCGTGCTATTGTTACCCCACATGCAGGTACCACACGTGACGTTATCGAAGCAACAATATCGCGCCATGGTATCTTTTTGACACTCATTGATACCGCAGGAATACGCCATACCAATGATACTATTGAACAAGAGGGGATCAAGAGATCATACCAGGAAGCTGAAAAAGCTGACATAATTTTACTGATTATCGATGGATCTCAGGAATTAACTGCACACGAAGAAAAAATTTATCAGGATCTTTATAAAAAATACTCAATAAAGACTGTCTTGGTGCATCACAAGGCAGACCTTCCAATAAGCACCCACAATAGTATGGTGTTGCAAACTTCGCTTAAGGTTGCAAGTGGACAACAACCTCACGGCAAAGAAGAGTTAGAACGGGTACTTGAAGAGGAAATTACAGAGTTGTTTGCTCGGAATTCTTGCCCATTTTTACTCAATCAACGCCATTTTTCTTTATTAGAGACTATTGAAATAAAGCTTGATCAGCCACGCCTTTTATGTGAACAAGAGCGGGTTCCGTATGAACTCGTATCGTACCATATAAAAGACGCGCTCGAAACTCTCAGTGAACTCACCGGTAGATCTATCAGTGAGGCTGGCATCGAACGCGTCTTTAAAGAATTCTGCGTAGGCAAATAATTACTTAGTAGGGAAAGCGTACAATTCAACACGTCTGTTAGGTGCTTGTTGTTCACGATTTCCTGATGGCACAATACGCATTTCAGAACCACGGCCTACGGTCGTGATATGTTTCTTATCAATACCATCTTTTACAAATTGTTTTGCCACAGCCTCGGCACGACGTTCAGATAAAAGCATATTATGTTCGTTAGATCCAGCAGAGTTACATGCATGGCCTTCAATAACGATACGATTGCCCTTTCTAATTAATTCACGAGCTCTCTTGCTATTAAAAGCTAACGTTGGCTTTTGGTCAGGACGAATAGCATAGCGGTCAAAACCAAAATAGAGTGTTTTAAATCCATGGCGGGCTGTTTCTCGTTGAGAGAGATCAGTTACAGCAACCAGTTCAGGGGCACTTGACAACGTTACTTCGCTAGCAGGAGCGAATGGATTTTGGTCTTCATTGAGCACAAATTCACCCAATTCCTCATCATAATGCATCCCGCGAGGGGCTTCTTGTGATGAAGTAGTGGCTTTTTTATCCTGACGATGGGCCTTTTTACGACATGCTGGAACACTAAGTAACAGTAATGCGCATAAAAGTATTTTATAATTCACTATCTTTCTCCTAGAAAAAATTGGTAAGGTTTCTTTTAACAGGCGCCAGTAGACTATCACATTTTACCATCAGGAGCTACTACTTATACAAAAAATTAGGGTATGCTATACTAGTGAAAAGGGGTTTAAAAATTACGCTTTTTCTTATTTTAATAAAAAAATTTTCATTACGGACTAATCATGAAAAAAATTCTCATTAATGAGTCTCCCTGGCAGACACGAATTGCCATTGTTAGAGACGACGTGCTCCAGAATATTTACTTCTGGTCGCACACCAGCAAAAACCTTGAACGATGTTTCTTCAAGGGCACCATCTCAAAAATATTACCCGGCATTCAAACAGCCTTTGTTGATATAGGTCAAGAAAGAGCCGGATTCCTTCATATCTCGGAGATTGACCGTGAACTTGCTATTCAGCGTATTACGCATGTTGGCAGCTTCGAAGAAGATCTGGACGATGAAGAAACAAAACCAACCATTACTCGCCAACAACTTGATATCAGCAAAATTTTAAATGAAGGCGAAGAAGTATTGGTTCAGGTAAGCAAAGAACCCGTTTACGAAAAAGGGGCTAAGCTTACAACTTGCTTTACTCTTCCTGGTCGTTTTTTGGTATTAATGCCAAACATTCCACGAATTGGTATTTCGAAAAAAATAGAATCTCGTGAAGAACGGCAACGTCTTCGTGAACTCTTAACAAATAACCTTCCTCAGGGGATGGGTGCCATTATTCGTACGACATCTGATGAAAAAGATGATGCCGCTATTCTACAAGATTTAACCTATCTCATAGAAACCTGGACAACGATCCAGGAACGTTTTAAGACGGCAAAGCCTTATGAAAAAATTCATGAAGATATAGACCTTGCCTTACAAGCCGTCCGTGACCATCTTGATGAAGATGTGGAAGAAGTAATCTGCGATCACAAAGACAACCATAATAAAGTTTTTAAATTTATTAAAACGATCGCACCGGATCAGAGTGGTAAAGTAAAATTTTATGACGGCATTCCTAGCCTCTTTGAAAAGTATGGCATAGAACACCAAATCGATCAGGTTCTTCATAAGAAGATATCGCTCAAATCTGGTGGCTCTATTATTATTGAACCAACAGAAGCTATGACAGTTATTGACGTCAACACCGGCCGCTATACTGGTCATCATAATCTTGAAGATACTATTCTTAAGATAAATCTTGAAGCTGCTGAAGAAATCACGCGCCAGTTACGTCTACGTAATATCGGTGGGCTGATTGTCATCGACTTTATAGATATGTCGAGTGGCACTAATAGGCAACGACTTTATCGTTTCTTTGAAAAAAATCTCAAGGAACGGGATAAATTCCAATCAGTCGTCTTACGTGTATCCGAGTTTGGGCTTGTCCAAATGACGCGTAAGCGCTCAGGAAGAACACTCATTCAACAGTTAACTCAACAATGTTCTCAGTGTCATGGATCTGGATTTATCACATCACTTCCTCATGAAGCGTATGCGCTCTTACGTAAGCTTGAGCAAGAATTGGAAACGAAGAAGCTTTCCGGTTCGCTCACCCTTAACGTACATCCTGATATGGCCCAGTATATTACTAACACTGAGTACAATTCCATTTTATATCTTGAAAAAACCTATCGCTGTACCATAACGATTATGCGTAAAAATGATATGGCCGCTCACGGATATAAAATAGAAAAGAGTTAATGGGATAGCTCACAATAACCAAAACTTGAACATTTTTTCCCCCGCGTACAGTCACCATCCTCATTACACTTAGTGCTACCACGATTAAAATCAGGGTCTTGATCCTGAATTTCTTCGACAACCACTTCACCGCCACAGGTCTGACAATATTCATGTTTTTTTGTCGATTTGACAGGACCTGCCATAAGCGAAGTAGTTAAGCGAGCAATACCAAGCCCTATAACTAGCACTGTTAAGAGAAAAAGACGAGACAATTTCATACTATAACCCCCATTTATGTAAGAATATCTATAATTCCCTATCAAATTTATCTTAACGAAACGATTGTCATAAAGTCAATATTACAAGTCGCAGCTCTTAATCCCGTATTTTTATCTCAATCCTATGTTGGCTTTGTTCTGCTACGCATTTTTTGTTATCATTACTACATACAAGTTTTATCATAATCTCTTCTCTTACTATCCAAGGATTTCGCGTGGCTGACATTCTTTCTCGCTATCCGGCTTACGAAGCAACTATTGGCATCGAAGTACACGTACAGCTCAATACCAAGACAAAAATATTCTGTTCCTGCTCAACAAGTTTTGCTCAGACACCAAACAGCACAATATGTCAGATTTGTACCGGACAACCGGGCGTTCTTCCCGTGCTCAATAAAGAAGTCGTCACCAATGCTATTAAACTTGGTCTGTCTACCAACTGTACAATTGAACCATTTTCAGAGTTTGCACGTAAGCACTATTTCTATCCTGACCTACCGAAAAATTACCAAATAACCCAAGCTGAACATCCTATTTGTTTAGAAGGGCACGTCTCTATCCGCTGTGAAGATGGATCATTTAAAAATATTCGCCTTATCAGAATTCATATGGAAGAGGATGCAGGAAAAAATCTGCATGACACGGCAAGTAACGAAAGCTTTGTTGATCTCAATAGAACAGGAACACCATTACTAGAAATCGTCAGTTATCCCGATATCTCAAATTCTTATGAAGCGCGTGAATATTTAAAAATGCTTCGCCTTATTGTTCTTTATCTTGATATCTGCTCAGGAAATATGGAAGAGGGTGCTTTCCGCGCTGACACCAATATCTCCGTACGCAAAAAGGGACAAAAGGAGCTTGGTACTAAATGTGAGTTAAAAAACATTAACTCATTTAAATTTATTGCCGATGCAACCGATTACGAAATTGAACGGCAGATTACTGTATTAGAAGCTGGTGGACGTATACGTCAAGAAACACGCCTCTGGGATACTAAAGAACAAAAAACAATCATTATGCGCAGCAAGGAAGAAGCGGCAGATTATCGTTATTTTGCTGATCCTGATCTTGCTAAAGTAGTTATCACTCCAGAGCACATTAAAGATATTGAAGCTCAACTTCCTGAATTACCAACAAAGAAATTTGAACGTCTGTGTGCCCAGTATGGCCTAACGCCCTATGAGGCAGACATATTGGTACAAGACCTTTCTTTGGCGCGTTTTTATGAAACCGCTGCACAACACACCACCAGCAAACAGCTTATCAATTGGATCCTTCGCGATCTGATGGGATACCTAAAACAAACAAAATATGCGCTTACCGAGTGTCCTATAAAACCAGAACATATAGCCCAGCTTGTTGATCTTCTTGAACAAGGAGTTATTAATAACCGCGGTGCTCAGGAATTATTTGGACTTCTTCCCCATACTGAAAAGAGCCCACGCGAACTAGTAAAAGAACGAGGCCTTGAACAAATGGATAATTCCCAAGAGATGGAACAACTCATCATTGAGATAATCAAGGCAAACCCTCATCAAGCATCTGCCTATAAGGCAGGCCAAGAAAAGCTTTTTGGATTCTTTGTGGGTCAGGCTATGCAAAAAACTAAGGGCAAGGGAAATCCACAAACCATCAATGAATTACTTAAAAAACACCTGCTCAATTAACTGCCATTTCTTTCTTTATTGTGCCTACAACATCTCTATTATTCAATCGATAGATATGTTATTCTGTATATAAATACATATAGAATTAATTATAGGTCAGGACGGGGTTCTTTTTATGAAAATTTCTTACATGTTTTTACCTTTTTTCGCCATCATAATGACGAGACTCGCAGCGCAAGAAAGTTTACCCCTAATCGAACAACCTTCACGTGAAAGTATACGCAAAGAGCTTCTGACAAAGATCGATCTCTTGACGGACGTTTTTGCTTATGAACAACTAAATCTTATGAGCAAAAACGCATCGCTCCCAGCGGTATTAACACAAGAAGATATTAAACCTTTTTTAGATAAAATTGCTCTTCAGATAAGTTGGGTATTAAAGGCTCAACAATTATTAAAGAAAACACTGTCTATCCCAGCATTAACAAGCGCTGCTGTAGCAGGATCTTTTCTCACATCCTCTTTATTCTTTTACTTTGATAAATCTCCCACCAAAAAAGGCATTAATGGAACAAACCTACAGCGAGTACTCAGCAGTCTAGCCAAGGAAGGGGGCTATACCATAAAACCTATCACTAATAAGCCCAAAACGTTGCTGCTCAAACAAAAGAAAAAAACTCCTCAATGGGTTCTGGTATTTATGGTAGGCACGGGAATCTCCTTGCTAGGAGTAAGCGCTCTCCTCTTTCATAAAGCCTTCTCAAAAAACAAAATTTTCATGACATATGAGGCATTAAACAAGCTCTATAATGCATTACCCAGCACTCCGTCATAACTTTATAGACACAACTATTGTTTCTATAAAACCGAGTGTGGTATCATTACTCTTAGGGAATGTGAGAAAAATTATTTTTACCTAAGGGGGACATCATTATGAAACCATTACACACTGCGTTATTAATACTGGTAGCCATAGGAAGTTTAGCCGCTCTTTCAGCAGTAAAAAAGAATATTTGCTGTATGAATGACATGGACGAAGAGTCAATGTGTACCCACGTTAACGATTGTTCTGAATGTACAGGAGCATGCCAAGTAACCGAAATAGATCAAACTGCTGCTGACACAGAGGAAGCCACTTTAGATGAAGAAGCGGAATAAAAGATAATAAAGGGCCTGGGAAAACCAGGCCTCTTTTCCATCAAAAAGCATCATCAAAGAAAGGTCTTTATGAAATTATTCTCTCTATTCATACCAACGCTATTTCTTGCCACTTCTCTGTACGCACAAGACAGTGTAACACCCGTACAACCTTCGAAAGAAGAAACGCGTCGTAATTTTATTTCAAAAATTGAATCTGCTGTTGCGAACTATGACTACAAACAAATAGAGGGATGGTCAGATAACCGCTCAATCTCCACATTATTAACTCAACATGATCTTAAGCCACTTCTCGATAAATGTGCTGCTCAGGTCAAATGGACCAATTATATAAAAAACAATGCTATG
>Ga0172381_10001742_pt1 | contig 24860 bp, 18 predicted proteins | sample Leawel6488metaG_FD_119754 | JGI IMG/M metagenome (GOLD analysis project Ga0172381, IMG submission 119754) | Leachate microbial communities from a municipal landfill in Southern Ontario, Canada - Leachate well 64-88 metaG | ecosystem: Engineered > Solid waste > Landfill > Unclassified | place... | reverse complement strand
TCAATCTGTCAAAATTCGTACTATCTTTGCACTACCACGCCCAGATGGTGAAATTGGTAGACACGCTACTTTGAGGGGGTAGTGCCGGTTCCGGTGTGCAAGTTCGAGTCTTGTTCTGGGCACAACTTTTTACTATAAGGCCGTTGTAAACAGCGGCCTTCTTTTTACTACGAATTGTTAAAATGAAAATAGTTTTTCTTGATTCTGCCACAATGGGAACGGATGTTTCGTTCTCTCCGATAGAGGCTCTCGGACAGCTTGAGTGTTACTCTTCAACACTGCCGGAACAGATAGCCGAAAGAATAAATAATGCAGATGTTGTGATTGTAAACAAAGTAGTTATGGATCGGACAGCGATTGATGCTGCCCACCTTCTTAAACTCATTTGTGTTGCTGCCACCGGTACAAACAATGTGGATATAACTTATGCAAATTCAAAGAGAATTCCCGTTAAAAATGCTGTAGATTACTCAACCGAAAGCGTTGTCCAGATTACTTTCTCACACATATTGGCACTTATGTGTAGCTCTCATTATTTCGACAATTATGTAAAAAGCGGAGAGTACTCTAAGAGTATTCATTTTACAAATACCGGAAGGACCTTCTTTGAACTGAATGGTAAGAATTTCGGAGTTATTGGTATGGGGACGATTGGCAAAAGAGTTGCGAAGATAGCAACGCTGTTTGGTGCAAAAGTATCTTACTACTCGACAAACGGGATTGCTCACAACAAAGAATACCCTTCCGTTACTCTGAATGAGCTCTTGGCAAAATCGGATGTTATATCTATTCATGCAACCCTTAATGAAAAAACAAAAAATCTGATCTCTCTTGAAGAGTTGAAAAAGATGAAAGCCAGTGCCATTATAGTAAATATGGGCAGGGGAGGAATTGTAAATGAAGGGGACCTTGCAGAGGCTTTAAATTATGATCTTATAGCCGGTGCCGCTGTAGATGTATTTGTCCGGGAACCGATTCCGGCTGATCATCCATATCTTAAAATTAAGAACAGTGAGAAGATAATATTGTCTCCTCATATCGGATGGGCAAGCAAAGAGGCTCGTAAGCTTCTTGTTGAGAAAATTGTTGAGAATATTAAATCTATTTAAGGGGAGAATCCGGTTCCTTTTTCATATAGTTGTACTCGAGCCTGTCAACAAGTCTTGGGAAGAATTTGTTTAACACAACAAGCAATTTACCTATCGGGGTAAGTACAACCTGGGCCTTACGTTTCTTAACTCCCTTTATGAGATGTTTTGCACACTCCTGGGCTGTCATCATCTTATCTTCGTCCCTCGGCGTTTCACCTTGGTGGCTACCATCTGCCACAAGTGCAGATTCTCTGATATGTGAAGCTGTGAAACCCGGAGCAAAGATCATTACGTGGAGATTATCCTTCAGGTGTTCAACCCGAAGTGTATCCAAGAAGCCGTAAACGGCAAATTTGGAAGCAGAGTAACCAGTTCTGGCAGGAAGCCCCTTGAACCCGGCGATTGAAATCACACCAACAATGGATCCTTCATTTTTTAAAATATGGGGTAGGGCATATTTTGTGCAATATACCGTACCCCAAAAGTTTACATCCATAAGTTGCTTGATAACAATAAGATCCAAATCCTTAAAGAGCGCCCGCATAGAGATTCCTGCATTGTTTACAAGAATATCTATCTTACCGAACCTTGCCACTGTTTGTTCGATAAGGTTTTTACAATCCTGCTCCTGGGTGACATCTGCTTTTACGGAGATAACATCTGCTATTAATGAGAGCTCTTTCTCAATATTCAGCAGTTTGTCAATACTTCTGGCAGCAAGAACTACCTTGGCACCCTCTTTTGCAAATGCTCCGGCAGTTGCCAACCCGATTCCAGAACTGGCCCCTGTAATTATTACAACCTTATCTTTAAGCATCTTCTGGTTTACGGTCAATATCAGTCAATTGCTTTATCCTGCATCTCTTCAGCCTTGTAAAGACCCTTTTTGAGGTTGTCGGAGATCTGTCCGAATGCGTTCAATGTATACTCTACATCTTCCAGAGAGTGCATAGCGGTAGGGATAATTCTAAACATAATTACATCCTTGGGAACCACTGGATAAACGACAACAGAACAGAATATTTTATGGTTTTCCCTCAGGTCTATCAATATGTTGGTTGCTTCGGCTACATTGCCTTCCAGAAATACAGGAGTTACGCAAGCCTCTGCCTTTCCAATATTAAATCCTCTTTCTCTCAACCCATTCTGAAGTGCTCTGGTGATAACCCACAGCTTTTCGCGAAGTTCAGGCATTGTCCTGATCATATCCAAACGCTTTAGACACCCCTCAACCAATGGCATCGGCAATGACTTTGCATAGATCTGCGAACGAAGATTGTATCTCAGGTAATTAATTATCTCTGCAGGACCGGCAACGAAGCCTCCGATGGCTGCCATAGATTTGGCGAATGCTCCAAAGTAAAGGTCTATCTGATCCATTACGTGGTAGTATTCAGAGGTACCTCTTCCATTGTCTCCCATAACACCGAAACCGTGTGCATCGTCAATCAGAATCCGGAACTTGTAATTTTTCTTAAGCTCTACGATTTTGTCGAGAATTCCAAGGTCACCGGTCATACCGTAAACGCCCTCGGTGATTAGCAGAATACCGCCACCGGTCTCTGCTGTCAGTTTTGTTGCCCTTTCAAGAGCCTTCTCACATTTGGCAATATCGTTATGCGGATATACTATCCTCTGACCCATATGTAGTCTGACACCATCCATTATGCAGGCATGTGCCTCAGAATCATAAACAATAATATCATGTCTGGTAACGAGCGCATCAATTGTAGAGATCATACCCTGATAACCAAAATTGAATAGGTATGCATCCTCCTTTTTCTCAAAATCTGCCAGTTCTCTCTCAAGCCGCTCATGAAGTTGAGTATGACCGGACATCATTCTGGCTCCCATAGGATATCCAAGTCCCCATTTTGCAGCTGCCTCAGCATCTACTTTTCTGACCTCGGGATGATTGGCAAGACCAAGGTAGTTGTTGAATGTCCAGGCCAAAACCTCTTTACCGTTAAATATCATTCTTGGTTGGATGGGACCTTCGAGCTTAGGAAACATAAAATAGCCGTGCGCCCTCTTTCTGTACTGCCCTAACGGACCACCTTCAGCATTGATGATTCTTTCAAAAATATCCATTATTAATAAATTATGTGTAACGTAATCTTCTGCCAATTCTTAGAGTTGTTGTTCTCTTGATTCCATTTAATGAACAAAGCTTAGATATAGAGACCCCGGTTCTCATCGCAATTCTTCCGAGAGTATCCCCTCTCCTGATTGTCCAAAAACGAATTTTGTCAATCTCCTTTTTATATACAAAATTTTGTGCGTTAAGCAAAAAGGTATTGTTTTTAGTTGTATATGTATCAAAGTTTATCAGATCGTTGGGATTGATAGGATTGCCAAGATACCTTGTCTCAAAATGGAGATGATAACCGGTTGAACGACCGGTACTTCCACCCAGACCAATATAAGCTCCCGCCTTCACGGAGTCTCCGGGATTTACTATAATTTTACTTAAATGTGCATAGAGTGTCTCAAGACCATTATAGTGCCTTACTAACACATAGTAACCATAGTCCCTTGCCCTTTTGGTTATTCTGATTACTCCGTCAAATGCACATTTGACAGAGTCTCCCTTGTTAACTTTAAGGTCAATTCCATAATGGTGGCGCCATTTTCTAAAACCAAAATCAGATGTAACATGTTTTTGAGCCGGAGGACAGTAACCGCAAAGGTCAATTTTTACTGTATCCTTCATATCCACCAGACTAATCTGGTAAGGATTGATTTTTGTATCACTCCAGATGTCGTACTCTTCCGGCATTTCGGAGAAGTCAATTGTTCTCAGAAAATCGAGTATGGGTGAAATTTCATTTTTAAAACTCAGTTTGAAAATTTCACTATTGTATAACGGCATAAACTTTGGCAACTCCGGAAGTGAAGATAACGTATTGGAAACATAAGAGACTGCTTCTCTCTTCTTTGAGGCACCAAATATTGTGCTCGCCATAATGAGGGAAAAAAGTAGCAGAAGAAGTGTAAGTTTAGGATTATTAAGCATCTATATTTGCGTATTTAGCATGAGTTTCAATAAATTCCCTCCTTGGTGGCACATCGTCTCCCATCAACATTGAAAAAATTCTGTCTGCCTCTGCTGCATTGTCAATACTTACCTGCTTCAAAAACCTGTTTTCAGGATCCATAGTTGTGTCCCAAAGTTGTATGGCATTCATTTCACCGAGACCTTTATACCTTTGAACGTGAAGACCGCTCTCTTTGCCCTTTCCAATAACATCTATCGCTTCCTTTCTATCCTCTTCGCTCCAGCAGTACTGCTCCTGTTTACCTTTCTTGACCAGATAGAGTGGTGGAGTAGCAATATAAACATATCCGTTTTTGATGAGGTCCTGCATATATCTGAAAAAGAATGTAAGTATCAAAGTGTCAATATGGCTTCCGTCCACATCAGCATCGGTCATTAATATAACCTTATGGTACCGGAGTTTGGAAATATTAAGAGCTTTAGAGTCCTCTTCGGTTCCAATTGTTACTCCAAGGGCAGTGTAAATATTGCGGATCTCTTCGCTTTCGAAAACCCTGTGTTCCATTGCCTTCTCTACATTCAGAATCTTACCTCTCAATGGTAAAATGGCCTGGAAAGCTCTATCCCTTCCAGTTTTAGCTGTTCCACCCGCTGAATCCCCCTCAACCAGAAATAGTTCACATTTGGCTGGGTCCCTGTCTGAGCAGTCTGCAAGTTTGCCGGGTAGTCCGGAACCGGACATCACAGTCTTTCGCTGAACCAACTCGCGGGCCTTTCTTGCCGCGTGCCGGGCTGTTGCTGCCAGAATTACCTTGTCAATAATATTACGTGCATCTTTAGGATTCTCTTCCAGATAAAACTCGAGGGCAGCTGTTGTGGCTTGCGAAACTGCTGCCATGACTTCTGAGTTTCCCAGCTTGGTTTTTGTTTGTCCCTCAAACTGAGGTTCGGAAACCTTAACGGATATAATTGCAGTTAAACCCTCCCTGAAGTCGGATGCATCTATCTCAAACTTAAGCTTAGAGAGCATTCCGCTTTTATCGGCATAGTTTTTAAGAGTTGTTGTAAGACCTCTCTTGAAACCGCTCAGGTGAGTTCCTCCCTCTATTGTATTGATATTGTTTACATAAGAGTGAATGTTTTCTGCAAACCCACTATTATATTGCATTGCAATCTCTATTGGAATGCCGGCTTTGTCACTCTCCAGGTAGATCGGTTTTTCTGTGAGAATTTCACGGGTTCCGTCCAGATATTGGACAAACTCCAAAAGTCCGAGATCAGAATGAAAAATCTCTTTTTTAGGTTTTTGCTCATTTCCATCTCCGTTACCAATCCCGTTTTCAGTATCACCCTCTTGTTCTCTGAGGTCCAAAAGAGAAAGTGTCAGCCCTTTATTAAGAAATGCAAGTTCCCTGAGGCGGGTAGCTAAAATTTCATAGTTGTAGACTATGCTTTGAGAGAAAATTTCACTGTCAGGTTTAAATGTTATTGTCGTTCCTGTCTTATCTGAATCTCCGGCAACCTTAACCGGGTACATAGGAATACCTTTCTGAAACTCTTGTATGAAGTATTTTCCCTCTCTGAATACCTCGGCTGTCAAATGGGATGAGAGTGCATTTACGCAGGAAACACCCACACCGTGAAGACCACCGGACACTTTGTATGAATCTTTACTGAACTTACCGCCGGCGTGGAGTACTGTCAGTACAACTTCGAGTGCTGAGCGTCCCTCTTTCTCGTGCATGCCTGTAGGGATACCTCTGCCGTTATCCGTAACGGTTACGGAGTTGTCCGGGTTAATTGTAACTTCAATATATGTACAATAACCGGCCAGTGCCTCATCTATAGAGTTATCCACAACTTCGTAAACCAAATGGTGAAGACCTCTGGATCCGATATCACCAATGTACATTGAAGGGCGTTTTCTAACAGCCTCTAAACCCTCTAAAACCTGAATACTATCAGCGGAATACTGCTCGCTTGCAGAAATGGATTCGTTTTCCTTCATCTTAAATCTCTCTGTTTTTAAAGAAGACAAAGTTATTAAAAATAGAGAAAAAAACCTAATAATTTACAAGAAATTACCAGGATTTAACAATATAGTAAATAATTGATTCTTAGAGCTTAAAGATAACACCCACTCCTGCTCCTATACCGGGGCTGCCATAGTACATATAGTAGAGTTCATTAGTATCCAAAATGTTGTTGAGTTTCAGATAAAGTGATACTTTTTTATTGAGTGCGTATGTGGCATCAAAATTTAATGTAGTAAACGAGGAGATTAACTCATCGGTTGACTGAGACTCTCCGTTGTAAGGATTAAAGTAGAACAGTGTATGAGTTTTAGACCTGAAGTGCAGTGATGCACCGAATATTAGCCTTTCCCTCCAGTTGTATCGCCCAAACGCTTTGAGTTCAAAAGGTGGAAAATTGTAGACGGTAGAAGAATCCTTGTTTGTGTAGTCGTTATATTCAAAACTCAGTCCGGACTCAAAATCTTTTGACTTCCAGAAAAACTCACCTCCGAACCCAAACTTGTGCATATCGTTATAAATAGCTATAAATGAGTTTCTTGGGCCATACCAGATGTTGGAATAATAGAAAAGGTTCATTTGCTTTTCATACTTGTTATAACCGCCGTAGATATGGTAAGAAAACCTGTCACTGATCTGTCCTTTGAAACCTATTCTGGCAATGATTGGCTCCTCTGTGGTTTGGATATCTATATTTGGTGTGATCCATGGGTTTTCCGACATTATGCTTTGATATGTCCGGAAGTTGTCTTTCCCGTCAACCATTCCGTAGAACCAAAGCCTGTTTTTAATGAGTTCATAAGAGACATCTCCTTTGAAAAAGATGTTGAAAGCTTCCACTGAGGGATTTTCATACTTGTTAAAACGTAATCCGATTTCGAAAAGCCATTTGTTTTTACTGAATATGTAATAGGGGTGAATCTCTAAATCATATCTGTCTAAATTCGTAGCTGCCGAACTATTTGCAGTTTGATATCTGAAGCCAAATAGAAACTTGTGATACTTTCCGAAGCTGGGGCCAATCACACCTCCGGCATTGAAGTAATTTTCATTGAAATTTTTGATGTTGTTATAAACGTTATAAATCAGAGGATTTCCATAATTTCCCTTGTCTCCCAGATAGTTATAGCTTAAGTCAAAACTATAAAAGAGGGTGCTGGAACGATTGTCGGTGGATCGGATAAAGAACTTTCCCCCGAACTTGTCATAAGAGTGCGAAAGGGTATCTCTCATATAGTCAGAGGTAAGATTTTGCGAAAGAGGTAAGGAATGAGGGTTGGTAATCAGTATCTCCGGGGGCATTATGTATTCAGGTTCATTCGGTTTGTTGTATCCGTAAAAACTGAAGAGATCTTTGTTGTAGTCGAGGTTAACACCCAGCTCACCCCTCTTCCAGTTGTATCCGAAATTTATTCCAATGTCGTTTTGAGCAGAAGGAGCCGACACTTTAAGCTTGTCCCTTGAGGTAATTTTCTGGACTACATTTACCAATGGTAGTTTTCCCCAGAACGAGTTGTGCTTTCCGTAAACCGTGAGAGACAAGGAAGATGGCAGGTTAGGCTGGAAATAGAGTTCCAGATGTGGGTTTAGTGGGTAGTTCAACCCCGCATTGCCATAAAAAACAGGGTATTTGAGATTTGAACCATTTTCAACTTGTGCAGAGGGAAGTGGCGAAAACTCGTACAAATCCTTTATAGGTTTGTCAAATATTGAGTAGTCGAAGTTAAGATTAAAGTTACCTAAAGTATCTGAGTATGTAGTATTGAGCTTACCTTTTTGAATTTCAAGGAGTTTAGCGTCAAAATTGCGTCTGACTTCAAGTATGGGATCAATTTTTTGTTGCGCAAATATTGGATGTAACAGTGCCGATGCACTAAAAATTGTAAAGCTGATAAGTATTTTATTAGTTCTGCTCATAATCTCTCTGTCTATTTAGCTCTGTTTTCAATTTTTGAAAGCCTCAGCTTAATCTGTTCGGCAATATCGTCCTTGGTTTTAGGCTTATATGAATTCTGGATGCTTTTGAAAGTTGCCTCTGCCTGTTCCCAGTTCTCTCTCTCTGCATAACTGTCCCCAAGAAGGATAAAACTTTTTGCAAGCCAATATGTCTGCGGAGTATTTGAATCTGAAAAAGAAAAAACATCCTTCTCTACAGATGCAAAATCGCCGTTGTCAAAAGTATTGGAAATAAGCAGATATGCACTTTCTGCACCTTCAGGAGAAATTTTATTTTTTGCCAACTCCTTAAGTATTGGCAAAGCACTTGATCTTTCGCCAAGCAGATAATATGACTTAGCCATCACATACTTGACTCTTAGTTTGTTTGCTTCGCTAAGATTAAAGTTGCCAGCTCTTTGGGATTCTGCCAGTGCATTTTCGTACTGACGCTCCATAAAAAAGGAGTTCATCTTGCCAATCTGTGCTTCAATCTTGTTATTATCGAGTGCAGCAATCATACTCAGTGTAGAGTATCCTTTAAGAGCCTGCTGGTAGTTTTCCAGTTGGTATGAAATCCTGGCATAGTTGAGGGTAGCCAATTCCGAGAACGATCCCTCTCCCTTCTCCATAACCCTCAGGTAGGCATCGAGGGCCAGCTCGGGTTTTCCTGTTTTAAGATATGACTCACCGAGATAGAAGTATGCCTGAGAAATTTTAGTACCGTTTGGGTGGCGATTAATAAATGTGGTTAGAGAACTTATTGCAGCTGAGTAATTCCCTGACAGATACTGTTTTTCTGCCGAGTTGAAAATCATCAACTCCTTATCATCAGTGTTCTTGACTTTTGAAAGGCCAAGTTGATCCAGGTATGCTAAGAACTCTTCCGAATTGCCCTTCTCCATGTAAATATTTTCCAGTCCGGCAATAGCGCTTTGAGCCTCTGGAGAAAGCGGGCTCTCTTCAAGAATCCTCTTGTAAAATCCTATAGCTTTACCATTCTCCTGCTGATTTATGCTTACAAGACCCATCTCCAGCAGAGCTTTTGTATAATAGTGACTCTCTCTGTAATCTGTGCTAAGCTCCTGAAAGTATTGCATTGCCCCGTTGTTGTCTCCGGTTTGAACCAATGTCCTTCCCATCTCATAAAGCACTTCAGGGTAATATTTTGTTTTTAAATGTGTCTCAACAATCTCTTTTAGGGCCTCAATCTTCTTGCTATCTTCTCCCAATAGTCCGTATGAGATTGCCATCTGATATTTCGCGTAAGTATTTATCAATGGGTCTTTATCAGGTATTTGCGAGAATATTTCTACAGCTCCGCTATAGTCTCTTTGCATAAAAAGACAATCCCCAAGCCTGAGTCTGGCTTCGTTTGCATATATTGCCTCGCCTCTCGGGGTGGCCAGGTATCTTTTGAACCACTCTTGTGCTTGTCTGAAATTCGATATTTTGAAATATCCGTATGCAAGATTGTAAATCGAAGCCGAATATTCGGGAGTAAGCTGGAATTTCTCATCTTTTGTCGCAAGATACAGATTTATATCAATAGATTCCTGAAATTGGTTGTCCCGGTATAAAGCTTCGGCCAACCAGAATTTAGCAATATTTTTTAAGTAGCTGTTGAATCCTGAATTTGTGATGGATAATTCAAAATAGGGAATGGCATCTCTGTATCCGCCTAAATTAACCAACTGCATTCCCCGCAGGAATGAGGCCTTCTGCAAATTTTGCAAATCTCTGCCGGTTGGCCTTTTAATCTTTGTCAATGTTTCAACTGCAGATTTATAATCCTGAGAGAGCAGGTAGTAGCTGGCAATATAATTTTGAATTTCATTAAACTTCAATTCGGGAGGAGAGTAATCTTTAAGATATTGTTGAAATTTACTGATATCGGAGTTCAGATCGAAAGAGAGTTTAGCATAGTTGAACATTGCATCCTCCCGGATAAGTTGGTCGAAGTCACCTTCCGACGCAGCTTTAAAGGCATTAAGAGCAACCTGCTTGTTTTTAAGTTCTACATAGCATTGACCAATGTGATATTGTGCATTTTGCGAGAGACTGTCCTTAATTGCCGTAACCTGGTTAAGAGATTCAATTGCTGAATTGTAATTTTTAAGCTTGTACGAGATAATTCCCTGGTAGTATATGTCTTTTCTTGAAAGCTCTCCGCTGGTGAGGGAATATTTTTCGAAATAGTATTTGGCCTTTTCCGTATTATTTCCGAAAAAATAAGCCTCCGATACCATTCTGGCTGTCTTGGTCTTGAACTCCTGAGCAACCAACTCGTAAACTTTGTCCCCGTTTTCGATTACCGTATCAAAATTTTTGAGCATAAAGTTAGATTCCAGCATATAAAACTGTGCAAGAGTAGAGAACCTAGGGTCTTTCTCGATTCGGGAAAACAGCTCAATTGCTTTTACAAAGTCTTTCTTCATATAGTATATATATGCAGAATAGTACAAACCGGGGTTGGTATATGAGGTGTAAATCCCCTTGGTTACTCTGTCGAACTGAGAGAGGGCTCTCTCAAGATTTCCCATCCTCATGTGGGTATATCCTAATTTAAAGTCGTACTCTGTTCTCTGCTCCTTGGTAAGGTTGTCCCTCTCTATTTTATTTAGTATTTCGAGTGCCTTGTCGAAGGAGTTCCCGTTAAAGTGATATGAGGCATATTTAAGATAGATGTTTTCCAGCTGGCTGGAGTAAGGAAAACTGGCTTCGTATCCCAAAACCAAAGCATCCAGGTTTGGTCTCATCAACTCAATTGCAATAAGGATTTTATATCCCTCCGATTCTGACCTTAGGATACTGTTATCCTCACTTATTTGTCTGAGGGCATAATCAAATTCTAAGTCTGCTGCTTGAAAAAGAGCTTTATTGTAGAGCTCAACTCCGTTGTTATAGTGCTCAGTAAATTTATTTCCATTCTGCTGGGCCTCCAGTTTTACTGTTGAAAACAGTGAGAGTAGTGCAATAAGAGTAACAGAACATCTCTTTATCATATCAATCATGAGATAATTTATTTGTCCAATAATGGATTTAAACTCCAAATTTAGTAAATTTGCATAAATAAAGCGACAAAATTTATGTCATCTGATTTTGATAAACCCTTAATAGAGCTAGTGAATGTAGATATTGTTAAGGAGGAGAACCTTATCCTTTCCGACATATCTCTTAAAGTCGTACCATCGGATTTTATATATCTGGTTGGTAAAGTAGGCAGCGGAAAAACCTCAATTATCAAAACTATAATTGGAGAGATACCCATAAAAAGAGGGCGGGCTTGGGTGGCAGGCTTCGACCTTACAAAAATTAAAGAGAGTCAGATTCCTATTTTAAGAAGAAGATTGGGAGTGATATTTCAGGATTTCCAGCTGCTCAATGACCGTTCTGTATATGAAAATCTAAAATTTGTGCTGCTTTCCACCGGATGGAAAGATAAAAAACAGATTGACAATATTATAAATGCTAAACTTGAGAGTGTGGGAATGCTTCTGAAGGCTCACAAGATGCCTCATCAGTTGTCCGGAGGAGAGCAGCAACGCGTTGCCATTGCAAGAGCTCTTCTAAATGATCCTCAGATAATCTTAGCCGATGAACCAACAGGAAATCTGGATATCGATACAGCATATGAGTTTATGGATCTTCTAATGAAGATTCACAGGCGGACCAATTCTGCCATAATAGTGGTTACCCATAACAGATCTCTCTTTAAAAGATACCCCGGCAGGGTAATGTTATGCGAAAATCTGGCCTGTAGAGAGATAGAGGTGTCGCAGGAGATTGACTTCTCTCAACTGTTGGACGAGTAGTTTTATGGAAAAGAGTGAACGTTACAGAAAAATTATCGAGTGGTTTGAGTTGAATGTGCCCTTTGCCGCAAGTGAACTAAACTACAGGAATCCTTTTGAACTGGTTGTTTCCGTAATTCTTTCCGCTCAGTGTACAGATAAGAGAGTAAACATAGTAACTCCAAAATTGTTTGAACAATTCCCCACTCCGGAACTACTTTCAAAAGCCTCTTCTGAAGATGTGTTTAAACTGATATCATCCGTAACTTACCCCAACAGCAAGAGTGGTTATCTTGTAAAAATGGCCCGGATTCTGGTTGAAAAATACGACTCAAAGGTACCATCCGACCCGGAAGAACTTCAGAAACTTCCCGGTGTGGGAAGAAAAACAGCCAATGTGGTTGCTTCGATAGTTTACGATAAACCAGTAATTGCAGTAGATACCCATGTCTATAGAATTTCAAGGAGGCTGGGGTTGTCGGATAAAAGCACCCCTCTTGGAGTTGAACTAGATCTTACTGAGAATATTCCCGCAGAAAAAAGGGCAAAGGCACATCATTGGCTCATTCTCCATGGAAGACATATATGCATCGCCAGAAAACCAAAATGTGAAATATGCGGATTGAGAGAGTTTTGCCTATATTATCATATTCATGGCAGTGCTGATTTCCATAAATGAAGCACCTGTTGACTGGCCGAAACTTCCGGCAACAACTCCTATCATATCTTTCCGGTTAAAACATTTATCTTTTAAAAGATTCTTGACGGAACTCTTAATAAAATCTTCCTTGCTATCATAAACACTTGTATAATAGCCGTATACTCCGTATGAAAGAGAAAGTTCCCTCATAACATAATCCTTGTAGCACTTTGCATAGATTGGTATCTTAGGTCTGAAAGCGGAGATATATCTTCCGGTTCTACCGGTCAATGTGTCCAGAATGATAGCCTTGATTGGAAGTTTGGCAGTGGCATCGACTATACCTTTAGCCAGCACAGCGGCAACAGGTTCTGTAACATTCTCAAGGTTTAACTGGTGAAAAGGTTCGTGGTGCTTCTCTATTTCTATGGATATTTTGGACATTGTTTGCACCGCCTCCAGCGGATAGAGACCGTTTGCAGTTTCTCCGCTTAGCATTATTGCATCGGCACTTTGGTAAATAGCGTTTGCAACATCCGTAACCTCTGCCCTGGTTGGTCTTGGATGTTCAATCATTGAGTGAAGCATTTGAGTAGCAATAATCACCGGTTTTTTTCTGGCCTGGCATTTTTTAATAATATCTTGTTGAATTATGGGAATTTTCTGATACTCGATTTCAACTCCGAGATCTCCTCGTGCAACCATTACCCCGTAACAGAAAGAGAGAATATCATCTATATTGTTGACCCCTTCCTGATTTTCAATTTTAGAGATAATCTTCAGATGGCTGTTGTGCTCATTCAGAATCTTTTGAACAGTCAGAAGGTCATCTCTGTTTCTCACGAATGAGTGTGCAATAAAATCAAGGTTATTCTCTATTGCCCAAATAATAAATTCTTTGTCACGATCAGAAATTGAGGGGAGCTTAATGTTTACATTAGGAACATTAAGACTCTTTTTCCCTTTGATAATACCTCTGTTGTTAGCCACGCAAATCAATCTGCCGTTTCCTTTACCCTTTGTGGTGAGTGAGATCTCTCCGTCGTCAATAAGTATGTTTATACCCACAGGTACTTCCGATACAAAATTGGAGTAGTTGGTGTAGAGGAGCCCTTTTCTTGAGATACCTTTCAGATCGTCGGCAAACTCTACTGTATCCCCGGCTTCTACCGGAAAACCATCACTGTTCTCCATTTGAGTAATCCTTATTTCCGGGCCTTTTGTGTCTATGAGAATTGCAATTTTGTCGGAAACTTTTCTGACATTTTCAACAATCTTCAGAGAAGAATCCAGAGAGGTGTGGGCGGAGTTAATTCTCACCACATCCATACCGGCTTTGTATAATGATTGTATAAACTCAGGATCGCATCTTTTGTCAGAAATTGTGCAGATGATCTTGGTTTTCTTTTCGTCCATAATTGTATTATTTTTGTTTTGCAAAAGTAACTCATTTTTATTTGAAAAAAATCTTCCGGAACAATTTCGTTGCAGACTTCGCCTCGTATTTGAGACTGGAGAGGTCGCTCTCTAATAATACAATAAGCTCTTACTGCTCGGATGTGGAGAAACTGGATTCTTTTATAACAGGTAAGGAGAACTCCACAACTATCAAACAGTTGGATAATGTTACCCCCGAACTGCTTTCGGAATTTCTCACTTTACAGCTTAGCTTCTCTCTGTCAAAAAGATCCCAGGCTCGTCTGATAAGTTCTCTCAAAGCTTTCTATAAATATCTTGAGATGGAGAATATAATAAATTCAAATCCTACAGAACTCCTTGACCCACCAAAGATAAGACCTTATTTACCTGTGGTCCTGTCCGTTTCCGAAGTTGAAGATATAATTAATTCAGTAGACCTGTCTTTGGAAGAGGGGCACAGAAACAGGGCCATATTTGAAGTTCTCTACTCCTGTGGACTGAGGGTGAGCGAACTTGTCAACCTCAGGGTTTCAAACCTCTTTCTCAACGAGGGTTTTGTTAAGGTTACAGGCAAGGGCAGCAAACAGAGGTTGGTTCCCATAGGTGGGCCTGCAACTGAAGCTTTGAACATATATCTCGGCTTGCGTAGATTGTTCAAAGTGAGCAAAGGGTGTGACGATATCGTTTTTTTAAACCGCAGAGGGGGAAAACTCAGCCGGGAAATGATCTTTATTATTGTCCGCAAACAAGCTGAGATAGCAGGAATAAACAAGGAGATTTCTCCTCATACTTTCAGACACTCCTTTGCTACGCATCTGGTGGAAAACGGAGCTGACCTGAGGGCCGTCCAAGAGATGCTGGGCCACGAAAGTATTCTTACGACCGAAATATACACACATGTAAACAGCGAACGCTGGAGGGAGAACATCTTACGCTGTCATCCGAGGAGATAGAATATGGATTATAATATTTTGTTATCTTTTTCCTGTCCAGTGCAGATGAAGTATTTATTTACCACCATAAGTCCGATAATCCGCTCAATTTTTTTTCTTTGGAATTGACTCACATATTTATGAGCGTTATTAATAATCACTTGTGCTTCATCAGAATGATCGATATAGTAATTTAGCCGCTCCTCCAGGTTGGAATAGTCTGGCTTAATTTCGACATAATGGTAGTCAGGAATAAGGTGATCTTCCATATACCATGATTCATATTTTGGTTTAGGCATTACAGCAAGAGAGTTTGACGACATTACCCATTTTAAGTTGGAAGCTACATCATTACCTTCGAGACATAAAATAAACTTATATTCAAGATGGTCATCTACAGACGTTGGACTTACCAGCCATTCCGGATGGTCTGGCAGGTTTTTGTTAATATTTCCAAGATCACACATCGGATGTCCGAAGTACATTTCCCAAAATTTCTTACGATGAGGCTGGTTCACAAAAGCTCTGCCTATAAGCATATTTTTTTTATCAGTATACTTTCGGGCATCATTTACAAATGTGAAATGCCTAATTTTGTTCAGTGGGAGAAGAATCGAATTAGCATTATTACCTTCTGTCGGTCTGCTTTTTACAAATGACGGTGTCAATGGCGTTTCTGTTATATCTCCAAAAAGGAACCCAGCTTTATATCTTTGATTAAAAAACCGAGTGTATTCATATGTATCAAACACATACACACTATGTGATCTTTTTCCGTTGAATACAGCATCCAGCTTAAGTTTGTCAAGAGATACCATTTCTGTTCCATCAGCAGCCTTACCGACCGGAATGCCGGTTCCATCTGATAACTTGTTATAATAGTTTACACGGCTTAAAATATATTCCTTTTGGTCTTTGTCCATTTTCCCAAACCGTGAAAGAATGTGATTGGTTCTTATCTTAGCAAGAGAACAGGGTAAGCAGTATATTATATAACTGGCAGCATAGTAAAGCACTTTACTGTTACGATGTTTTCTGTAATGGTAAAAATATCTGATTCTGAACATGCCTATTCCCACTCGATTGTTGCAGGTGGCTTGGAAGAGATGTCATAGACGACTCTGTTTACACCTTTAACTTTATTTATTATATCGTTGGAAACCTTTGAAAGGAACTCATATGGAAGGTGAACCCAGTCTGCAGTCATCCCATCTGTAGAGGTTACCGCTCTCAGAGCAATCGTATATTCGTAAGTTCTCTCGTCACCCATAACACCTACGCTCTTGATTGGAAGAAGTATTGTGGCTGCCTGCCATACCTTGTCATACAGATCTGCTTCCCGTAAACCCTGAATGAAGTGATAATCTGCTTCTTTCAGAATGTTGAGTTTTTCTTTGTTAACCTCTCCCAAAACACGGATTCCCAAACCGGGACCAGGAAACGGATGACGTGAAATAAGTTCGTTTTTAATGCCAAGAGCACGTCCTACCCGGCGTACTTCATCTTTAAACAGAGAACGGAGTGGTTCAACAACTTTAAGTTTCATATAACCCGGAAGCCCGCCAACATTGTGATGAGATTTTATTGTGGCACTTGGTCCGTTAACTGAAGCTGATTCTATTACATCAGGATATATCGTTCCCTGAGCCAGCCAGGAGGCATTCTCAATTTTATGAGATTCAGCATCGAAAACTTCGATAAATGCCTTACCAATGGCTTTCCGTTTCTTTTCAGGATCTGAAACACCTTTTAAAGCGTTTAAAAATCTTTCCCCTGCATCTACTCCGGTAACATTCAAACCCATATCTTTATACGACTCAAGGACTGATAAGAACTCATCCTTTCTCAAAAGGCCGTTATCTACAAAAATGCAATGAAGGTTCTTCCCGATTGCTTTGTGCAAAAGTACAGCTGCAACAGTAGAATCCACTCCTCCCGAGAGACCGAGTATTACACTGTCGTTACCTATCTTATCCTTCAACTCTCTTACTGTGCTTTCTATAAATGAATCCGGGGTCCAATCGCCCTTACATCCGCATATCCCTTTAACAAAATTTTCCAGAATTTGCGGCCCTTGTTCTGTATGAAATACTTCAGGATGAAATTGTACGGCGTATGTCTGTTCTCCTTCAATACAATAAGCGGCATTTGCTATATCTCCTGTAGAGGCAACGGGAACAGCTCCCTGGGGCAGTCTGAAAATTGTGTCGCCGTGAGACATCCAGACTTGTGTGTTGGTAGGGATGTTCTTAAACAACGGACAATTGATGTCATCAATTTGCAGAATAGCTCTGCCGTATTCTCTGGCTAACGAAGCATTAACCTCTCCTCCAAAATGATGAGCAAGATATTGCGCCCCGTAGCATACTGCCAAAAGGGGTAATTTCCCCTTAATCTGAGACAAGTCTACTTTTGGAGCCTGCGGGTCCCTTACAGAAAAAGGACTGCCGGAAAGAATAACCCCTTTTACACTTGAATCCAGTTCAGGAATTTTGTTAAATGAAACAATTTCGCAATAGACATTAAGTTCCCTCAACCTGCGACCAATTAGTTGTGTAAATTGAGAGCCGAAGTCAAGAATAATTATTTTTTCTACCATTAAGAGATTATTTTTCGTAAATTAACCCACAAAAATAATATTTTTATCTACTTTTGCCGCTTAATTATGCAGAAAATACGAAATATTGCCATTATCGCACATGTAGATCATGGTAAAACCACACTTGTAGACAGAATGATTCTTCAGGCAACACTCGCCAGGGATGCTGAAAAGATGGGAGAACTCATCCTGGATAGTAACGATCTGGAGAGGGAAAGGGGGATTACGATCCTTGCAAAAAATGTATCGGTTCCTTACAAGGACTATAAGATAAATATTATTGATACTCCTGGCCACGCAGATTTTGGGGGTGAAGTTGAGAGAGTCCTAAATATGGCAGACGGAGTTCTTCTTTTAGTAGATGCATTTGAAGGGACTATGCCTCAGACAAGGTTTGTACTTCAGAAAGCTATTGAGATGGGCAAAAAACCTATTGTAGTTATTAATAAGGTAGACAAACAGAATTGTCGTCCCGAAGAGGTTAATGAACAGGTATTCGATCTTATGTTCAGCCTGAACGCTACAGAAGAGCAACTTGATTTTAAAACTATTTACGGAAGTGCAAAGCAGGGATGGATGTCGCTTGACTGGCGAAAGCCCACTACAGATATCATTGCTCTGTTGGATACGATTCTGGAGGAGATACCTGAACCGGAAATGCTGGACGGGACCCCTCAATTACTGATATCATCTCTTGAGTACTCTCCCTATGTTGGACGAATTGCTGTTGGCCGGCTGAGAAGGGGCACTTTGAAACCCGGAATGTCAGTCTCTCTGTGTAAAAGGGATGGTTCTTTAGAAAAATCGAGAATTAAGGAACTTATGGTCTTTGTGGGTTTGGAAAAGATTAAGACAGATGAGGTTAAAAGTGGAGATATTTGTGCTGTCGTAGGTATCGATGGTTTTGAAATAGGGGATACAATTGCCGATATCGAGAATCCGGAACCACTTCCACCGATTGCAATTGATGAACCGACAATGAGTATGCTCTTTACCATAAATGATTCACCATTTTTTGGAAGAGAGGGTAAGTATGTTACATCTCGCCATTTAAAAGAGAGACTTGAGAAGGAACTTGAAAAGAATCTGGCCCTTAAGGTCAAAGATGGTCTCACAGCAGACTCTTTTGTAGTAAACGGAAGGGGTATACTTCACCTTTCGATATTAATTGAAACTATGCGAAGAGAGGGTTTTGAACTACAGGTTGGTCAACCTAAGGTGTTGGATAAAACGATAAATGGTGCGCGTTGTGAACCAATAGAACACCTTACAATTGATCTTCCTGAAGATATGGTTGGCAAGGCTATTGAAATGTCTACACGCCGTAAGGGTAGTTTGTTACACATGGAGCACAGGGGAGACAGGGTACATCTTGATTTTGATATCCCTGCAAGAGGTTTGATAGGATTGAGGAGTAACCTTATGACGGCAACCCAAGGGGAGGCAGTTGTAGCTCACCGTTTCAAAGGATATGAACCGTTCAAGGGTGAAATTGAAAAACGGAACAATGGTTCTCTGATTGCTCTTGAGACAGGAATGGCTGTGGCCTACGCAATGGATAAATTGCAGGACAGAGGCAAATTCTTTATACATCCGGGAGATGAAATCTATGCAGGTCAGGTTGTGGGAGAACACTCAAGGGGAGACGATCTGGGAATCAATATCTGCAAAACAAAGAAACTCACAAATATCAGAGCTTCCGGAACAGATGATAAAGCTATTTTGGTGCCGCCGATAATTTTTAGCCTGGAAGAGGCTTTAGAGTATATTCAAGAGGATGAGCTTGTTGAGGTAACTCCAAAATCTATAAGACTCAGAAAAATCTACCTTGAAGAGAACGAAAGAAAACGAAGAAAGGGATAACAGAGGTTGTTATTTTGAAAAAATGGCTTAACTTTACACCCTCATTTATTTATGGGAAAGAGTTCAAATAGAGATTATATTATTCCGATAAAAGGTTTATCGATTGGTAGTCATAATTTCAGTTTTTCAATTGATAGTCTCTTTTTTGAGGAATTTGAGAACTCGGAAATTCTGAGTGCTTCTCTTTCTGTAGAGCTTGTTCTTGAGAGGGAGGTTACCTGGATGAAGATTGACAGTGAAATAAAAGGAGAGGTTGGCGTTGAGTGTGACAGATGTCTGGAAGAATTGAGGCTGCCCGTGGAAACAGATGGTGACGAAATAATTACTCTTGACCCAACTGAGAGTGAGTTGGATCTCAAACAGTTTTTTTATGACTATATTTGTTTGTCCATACCGCTTCAAAAAGTACATAAAAAGGGAGATTGCAACCCGGATATGATTGCCAGGTTGAAATCTGCCGGTGAAAAGAAAAATATTGGTGAGCCGGGCTCACCTTTTGACAAATTAAAAGATTTACTGAATTAATACTGTTTAAAATATTTTATAATGGCACATCCGAAACACAAAATTTCAAAGACTCGCAGAGACAAGCGTAGAACTCATTATAAGGCAGAACTTCCTACTCTGGGTAGTTGTTCAAATTGCGGTGCTGCTGTACTCTATCACAGAGTTTGCCCTGAATGTGGCTTTTACAGAGGACGTCTCGTGATTGAAAAAGCTACATCATAACAGCAATGAAGATAGGTACTTCAACCCGGTACCATTTTATACCTTTTAGATGATCAGTTTAAGATTACCGAGATATGTTGCCATAAAGGTTTTAATCCCGGTAATTTTGTGATTGTACACTGCTCACAAACCACTAAGATGGGAGAAAATGCCTTGAGGTATATCAAAAAAAACCGGACTTCAAGGGTTGCTTTGCTTAATACAAAACTTGTTGACAAAATTAAAAAACTACGTTTTATGAATAATGTAAAAGCGATTATCACCGGGATAGAAGCATTTCTTCCGGACTATATACTGACAAACCAGGAGCTCTCTACAATGGTTGAGACAACCGATGAATGGATTATGTCCCGGATTGGTGTAAAGGAGAGAAGAATTTTAAAGGAGGATGGTCTTGGAACATCCCATATGGGTGCTGAGGCTGTAAAAAAGTTACTTGCAAAAACCGGTACTAAACCGGAAGAAGTTGATATGTTGATTTGTGCGACAGTAACTCCCGATATGCTCTTTCCTGCAACTGCCAATATAATTTGTGACAAGGTGGGCATAATGAATGCCTGGGGTTATGACATTAATGCAGGTTGTTCCGGATTTATATTCTCGTTCAATTCAATTGCCTCTATTATTGAGACAGGCCGGGCAAAAAAGGTTGTTTTTGTTACCGGAGAGAGAATGTCGGCAATAACAAATTATCAGGACAGAACAACTTGCCCGCTTTTCGGGGATGCTGCTGTTGCAATGATGATTGAGCCATCAATGGATCCCTCTTTAGGTCTGCAGGATGCAATCCTGCACGTGGATGGAATTGGCCGCAATTATCTGTATCAGAAAGCAGGCGGCTCACTTTTTCCACCGACCCTGGAAACAATCAAGAACAGGGAGCATTATATTTTTCAGGACGGCCCGGTTGTATTCAAATATGCAGTAAGCAGAATGGCAGATGTATCCGTGGAGATGATGAATAAGCATAATATTAAAATAGAGGATGTTGCCTATCTGATTCCTCATCAGGCAAACCTTAGGATTATTGACGCCACAGGCAAAAGAATGGGACTCAGCAAGGATAAAATTCTCATAAATATTGAGAAATTTGGGAATACTGCAGGAACTTCCATACCTTTAGTGCTATGGGATTTTGAAAAAAAATTCAGAAAAGGAGACACACTTATACTATCTGCCTTTGGTGCAGGATTTACTTGGGGAGCCTTGTATTACAAGTGGGGATATAATAGTTAATTACTCTAATGGCCCTATAGTTCAAGGGATAGAACGGAAGTTTCCTAAACTTCAGATTCGCGTTCGAGTCGCGGTGGGGCTACAAAGAGGGAACCGGAAAATATCCGGTTCCTTTGTATAATGGCCAGGTTTATTTTCGAATGATATGATCAAGGTAGGCAAGTCCGATCTCCTTTGGAATTATGGAGCCAGTTTTATGAGAGTGGCTTCGGGCCTTATTGTCCTGCCTTTGATATTAAGAATGTTGCCCCAGGAAGAGGTAGGTCTTTGGACTGTAATGATAGGATTAAACTCCATGGTCTACCTTCTGGATTTTGGTTTTTTTCAGACCTTTTCAAGATCTGTAACCTATATCTTTTCCGGAGCCAGAGAGTTAAAGGCCGAAGGTTTTGACCCGATCAAGGAGGGTGGAACGGTTCATTATCCTCTGCTTAAGGGAAGTCTTAAAGCGATGAGGTTTTTCTATGCCGGTGTAGCCTTGATGTTTATTTTAATCCTTTTTAGCGGAGGCTACTGGTACATTGAGAGATTACTTATAGATTTTCAGGGAGATAAGATGATTGCCAGAACTGCCTGGTACCTATATGGAGTTCTTCTCTCTTATCAGTTTTACACCTATTATTATGATGGATTATTGGTAGGCAGAGGACTTATAAAAAGATCCCGTCAGATTATTGTACTTTCTCAATCGATTCATGTTATTTTAGCTACAATCCTTCTTATATCAGGTTTCGGGATTATCTCTATGGTTATCAGCCAGACTACAGCCACAATAGTAAATAGATTCTTAGCTTACAGGGTATTTTATGATAAAGAGACAAAAAGTGGCCTTTTAAGAGCCAAAGCAGAAGACTGGAAAAAAATTATTAAGACACTTTGGTTTACTGCCTATAAATCTGGTCTTGCAAATTTAAGCTGGGTGTTTACAAACAGGATGCTTACAGTCCTCGGGGCTCTTTATATTCCTCTTTCTGCAATGGGATCTTACGGAATTACCAAACAGATTATAGACATTACATATTCACTATCAGTGGTATGGTTTGTTACATATTACCCAAAACTAACTCAGGATAGGCTCAGAAACAGTTTGGATGAAGTAAAGCGGATCTATATTAAGAGTCAGTTTATTGCCTTTATTGTTTTTGCAGTAATGGCTTCGGGTGTCATTCTTTTTGGCAATTGGGGAATAAAAGTAATTGGAAGTTCCACACCTTTCCTCGATAGAAGACTTATGTTACTGTTCTTTTCGGCTTCACTACTGGAGGCATTTACCTATCTCTCCACCTCCGTTCTGCTTAGCAGAAATGCTGTTCCTCACTATAAAGCACAAACAATAACTGCCTTAGCTACAGTTGTGGTACTGATGATTACCCTTAAATATACCGGAATTGGTATACTGGCTCTGATTATTGTGCCATTTATCTCACAATTGGCCTATCAACACTGGAGATGGACATTGATGGTCTTTAAGGAGTTGGATATAAAATTGCCGGACTACAAAAACTTTTTCAGAAACCTTCCGGTAAACCTTGGTTTAAGAGAAAAGGCTAATTAAAGATACTACCTTCTTCCAGGATTTTTACCCCTTCCTCCTGCAACAGATCTTCTCTCTGCACGACTTGGTTTCTCCCTGCCTCTTCTTTTTCCCTCTTTTCCGTTCTCCCTCTTTTCCTCTTTTCTCTCCTCTCTTTTGTAGACTGTTTCCGGAGACCTCTCAGCTTTTTGATAATTCCTGTTCTCGTTTGCGATCTCGACTTTTAAGGTAATTCCTTTATAATCTGTGCCATTTATCTCTTCTACAAGGTAACTTGCTGCCTTAGAAGTTACTGAAATAAATGACAATTCCCTTCTTATATCAATCTTTCCGACTCCGTTTTGTCCCACTCCGCAAGAAGACATAAGTCTTATCAGGTGTCTTGGGGATGTGTTGGCTTTATAGCCAAGATTAATCTTTAACCAAGTGAATCCCTTTTCCGATGCACCAGGGAAAATATCTCTTACAGAGCCATCATTGTTCCTTCTGCTGTTTTCCTCCTGCAAATTAAGATCAGGAGCGTGACGGTAGTAATCTAGGAAGCGGTTAAACTCTATTGAAAGTACCTTCTGAATTATCTCCTCTTTGCTTATATCTTTCCACTTTTCGTTTATAAGATTCACATATTCTGATATCTCTTCCTTTACTTCCACTGTTTCTATTTGCTGAATCAGATGGAGCAGCTGCATTGAACAGACCTCTTTCCCTGTAGGAATTTTAGCTTGTGAGAATGTTTTGCCAAGAATTTTTTCTATTCTTTTTATCTTATGTTGTTCCTTGCTGTTGATAATAGCAATTGAAATTCCATTCTTATCTGCACGTCCTGTTCTTCCACTCCGGTGAGTGTACTGTTCGGCTTCGTCAGGCAAATTATAGTTGATTACATGTGTCAGTTCACTTACATCAATACCTCTTGCGGCGACATCTGTAGCAACCAACAGACTGAGTGTTTTGCTTTTGAACCTTCCCATTACTTGGTCTCTCTGACCTTGGGAGAGTTCGCCGTGCAATGCATCTGCATTGTATCCGTCTTTAACTAAAGCATCTGCAATCTCCTGAGTCTCCTGTCTGGTTCTGCAAAAAATAATACCGTAAATATCCGGGTTGTAATCTGCGATTCTTTTTAAGGCAAGATACCTGTCTTTGGCGTGAGCAATATAGTAGTAGTGCTTTACATTGTTCGCTCCTGAGTTTCTTGCCCCTATGGTAATGATCTCCGGATTGTTCATATAGTGTTTGGCAATGCCTTCTACCTCAAGTGGAAGAGTAGCTGAAAAAAGAAGAGACCTTCTGGTTTTTGGGGCTCTCTCCAGAATAGAATCCAGCTCATCCTTGAAACCCATATTCAACATTTCATCGGCCTCATCTAAAACGAGTGTATCAATTTCATCTATCTGGGCAACACCTCTGTTAAGTAAGTCAACCATCCTTCCGGGAGTCGCTACAATAATGTGAGCTCCCTTTTTAAGAGCTCTTATCTGTGTCTCTATGCTCGCACCTCCATATACAGAAACAATATTCAGATTTTCGTAATATTTTCCGTAATGCTTAATATCTTCAGTTATTTGCCTGCAGAGTTCTCTGGTAGGGCTTAATATGAGAGCTTGTGTGTGAGAGAGCTTAGTGTCAAGGATTTCCAAAATCGGAAGACCAAAAGCGGCTGTCTTACCGGTGCCTGTCTGTGCAAGGCATACGACATCTTTTTTCTCCTGGATTAGTGTTGGAATTACCCTCTCTTGAACCGGCGTAGGATTTTGGAAGCCCAATTCGGTAATGGCCTTGATAATATTCTGATTAAGACCTAGTTCGTAGAATTGTTTTATCATGTATGATTTTAATGAAGTGGCAAAGGTATGCTTATTTATTGAATAATAGCATTTTTATTCTGTGATATTCCCACCAACACTAAATCCGTTAAATAAAATAACGAACTCACACTATTTTATTTTTTCGCACTCGATTCACGACTATTATACAGCCGGGAAGTACGAGGTTGAAGCCTTGGCTCTGCTTGACGAGCTCTTTAAAACCCACGACACTTTGGTAATGAGCGGAGG
>Ga0172381_10001741_pt1 | contig 24863 bp, 33 predicted proteins | sample Leawel6488metaG_FD_119754 | JGI IMG/M metagenome (GOLD analysis project Ga0172381, IMG submission 119754) | Leachate microbial communities from a municipal landfill in Southern Ontario, Canada - Leachate well 64-88 metaG | ecosystem: Engineered > Solid waste > Landfill > Unclassified | place... | reverse complement strand
TTTATACCAGTTCATATTATTTATTTTTCGCCAAAAAACAAATAACTCCTTTTTTTGTCTTCTATAATGTTCCAGAAGGAGAGTCGTACATGGAACTTGATAAAAAAGTGAAATTCGATGCTTTGGAAAAAATGTCTTTGAGAATAACCCAACATATCGTGGATAAAATAAATGGCAAAAAATTCAAAATTTTGCCCAAAAAAGAGTATTTCAAAAAACTAAAAGAAAAAAATAAAGAAATGAAAGGAATAACTCCTTTGGATTTGACCGATTTCGCGGATAAAGATATCAATAAAGATATAAGCTTTTGTGGTACTTTTATGGTGGAAATGGATAAACAAAAGTATCTAAAAGCTGTTATAGTAGAAATAGGTTATTTAAAAAACGCTTATTCTCCTAACGCTAATGTTGCGATTTCAGGGAGCATGAGAAGCAATGAGCCAAGTATAATATATATTCATATATTTATGCCAGAAAAAGTAAAAGATAAGAATCTAAATAGGAATCTTCGGTCGGAACTGGAGATAGAACTTTTGAGAACTATTAGGCACGAACTACAGCATTCTTTTCAATATAATATAATGGATAAAAAAGAATATGATAAATCTATAGTAGAATCAGCCAAAATAGAATGTTGCTTTGACACTAAATTTGATAAAATATGGGAATACGATAAAGTATATTTTGCTAATAAAAATGAAATAGAGGCTTTTTTGAAAGAGTTTATTCTTATTTATAAAGTAACTGGCAAAGATGTAGATACATTGTTAGACGAAATGATAGAAGACCATTTAGGATATATCTATCAGAAAAATTTTGAAGTATATGACGAAAAAGATGTTCTATATTCTTTGGCCTGTAATAAGTCTAACAAAAAAGAAAAGAATATGTTGAAAGAAGTTCTGGAAACTTATAAAGAAATTCGTAAGGGATTCTGGAAGTTTATAAAAAAGTATAAAAGTAAACTTTGTTATTTGGAGAAATAAAAACGGCCACAAATAAAGTGGCCGTTTCCCATCCCAAAAACAAAATTTTATACTATTTTATCTATAGTTTTTTGAACATTAGTATCTATAGACATAGCTTTAGCTTTTGTCCACAAATCAGCTATAACCAGTTTTAGATCAGATGTAAACTTATCGCTTGCATTAACCAGTTTGGTGAACTCTGTTTCGGCTGACGATTGTTGGACTACAGCTGTCTTAGTCTGAGCATTCACAATCGTGCGATATATCCACCATCCTATAAGGGCAAGACCAGCAACGCCCGCGATCAATATAACCCATGGATATTCGTTCATAAATACTGCCGCTGCTATGATAAGAACACCAGCCCCTCCAATGTAAAGAAGGCCGGTCCAATCTTTGGTTATCCACGACACGATACCTCCAAGCACTATACAAATTCCTCCTATAATATACAAAACATTTATACCATTTTGTACAACTTGAGTAACAGAAAAGGCAAATCCTTTTCCAGAAAAAATTCCTGCGTTGGTAATAGAGGGCGAAGTACCAACGTCCACTTTTGGAAGAGCATCCGAGTTGCCAGAGCTTAGTCCAGGCCCACTGGCAGATTGATCGTTCGATTTGCTACTATATGTTGTGCCTGGAGTATTAGTAACCGTGACATCCATTTCGTGTTCTGCCAAAACTTTTGCGGTTCTACCATCTGGCATAGGCACTTCTGTATATGCCGGTCTGGGAGACTCGTTTATTATTGTGGTCTTACCGACAAAACTTCCTACACCAACTCCTGTTGTGAATAACAGGACTGCCGATACAAAATATATTGCTATTTTTTTGAACATTATTTTGTCTCCTCTTTTTTATTGCCCCTGACTACTATGTGATAAGAAGTACTTGGCTGAGTAGTGGCCTCTATAGAATCTTGTTCTATTCCCACTTTTGCTGGAGTCACAGCCACATTACTCATCGTGCATCCTGAAAGACACATAATCCAGATTGATACTAAAAGACATATTGTTTTCATGTTTGCCTCCTGCTGTTGGTCTATATACACTATTACATTTTTGAAAACCAAAATCCTTCTTATTTTACATAAGGAAAATAAGATTTTTATTTGAACATAAATATAATGGAAAAATCTATGAACTGGTATAAAAACATAAAAATGTCTCAACAAAAAGAAAAACAACTTTGGGTGGTCAGAGGCCCATCTGGTTCAGGGAAATCTTCTTTGGTAAAAGAACTAATCAAAGAAGGAGGATATGTTTTTTCCACTGACGATTATTGGAAACAAAACACTGAAAAAAAATATATTTTTGATGCTTCTAAGCTCGGTATGGCTCATGAATGGAATAGACAGCGAGCTAAAAGAGCTATGGAAGAAGGGCTTACGCCAATAATTATAGATAATACAAATATAACAAAAAAAGAAATTTTTCCGTATTTAGAAATGGGCAAAAAATATGGATATAAAATGGAGATAAAAGAACCAGATTGGGGAACAATAAAAAATCAAGATGGAACATGGAATCTTGAAACGCTGCTTAAAAATCAACAAAACAAAGATCGAGACAAATCTGTTCCAAAGGAATCTATAAAAAGAATGATAGATAGATATGAGTATGACCTGACTCCAGAAAGAATTTTTGGAGAAGACAATAAAAATGAACTGGTATAAAAAATCACAATCTCAATCATTCCAAGATTGGTTTCAGGAAGAGATGGAAAAAACCAAAGATAGAAGAATGGTCAAAAAAGATCCTCCTTCTTCTGAAAATAAAACGATAATACTATATCGAGGTTTTGACGCCGATTTGAATAAACTTCAAAAATCTGGTTCAAACTTTATCTTTAGTCCTAAAAAATCTGAACAAGGTGTCATGTGGTTCTCTATGGATAGAAGGGTAGCTCAAGGAAGAGGGAAACATATTTTGGAGTATCCTCTTCAAATCAAGAAGCATTTTCAAGTTATTCATTATTCTGATGGCTCAACATATAACGATATACCAGAGGAAATAAAAGAACAAGAACACCCAACAGAAAACTGTCGCTTTTGGGGAGGCATAGAACTTCCAGAAGGATGGTTTTTTTCCTATAAAGTTGAAAAACATATTATATGCTCTGTGGATATAATAGTTTCGCCTAATATGATAAAAGAAGATGATCCAGAGGAATATTAAACTCCAGTAGAACCAAAACCCCCGTGTCCTCTTTCTGTTTCATCGAGTTCATCAGCCCATTCAAATGGCATATTTTCCGTTTTGACAATAACAAGTTGTCCGATCTTATCGCCTTTTTTGTAAATTTTTTCGGGATAATCCAAGCCTACACAGCGGAAAAATCGTAACTTCAATGAATTTCTGTAGCCTCCATCCACAATCCCAACGGAGTTTGCTAATGATAAATCATACTTGCTTATAGAGCTTCGTGGATAGATACAAGTGTGGAAACCCTGTGGCGGCTGGATTGCTAATCCTGTATCGTATTCGATATATCTACCTTCGTCATCCATTTTTCCATCATCTATAGCGGCTAAATCATATCCAGCATCTCCTTCGTGAGCATTCTGAGGCAACACGGCATCAGGATGAAGTTTCTTTACTTTTATTTTTGGTTCAAAAAAGCCTTCATCAATCTTTTTTTGAAACTCAAGTTGATCTTCTCTACTGACTATTGTTTTATCAAATCTTTCTTCTGATAGTTTTAGTTGTTCTTTTTTTCTCTGTTCGACTTCTCTTTCGTAGTCCATTTCATCACACACGTATTCATCCATCATTGTAGGCATTTTTTTTTCTCCTTTTTTAGCTACACTTTGGTGAGTATCCACATATTTGACAATGAATACATCCACCCATTCTTATTAGCTTATTTTTCTCACCTTTTTTCTCACATTCGGGACACATCTGTTCTGTCTCTATATTGCCATTCAAATATTTTTCTAAAGCTCGTTTTATAGCCTTATTGAAGCATCCTATATCTCCAGATTTTTCAAGTTGTTCAATAATAAAACGGACGGGTATTCCATGACGAAGCTGCAAAGACACCTGTCTTGTTATAAGATCTTCCATCTCTGTTGTTTCTTTTGTTATATCATGAATTTCGACCATTTCTTTTTTACCATCAATGTTTTTGTATTCAGCCGTCAAATCATATTTGGCTTTATGGTTTTTAGATGTTTTATATTTTGCTATTTTACCATTTACAAATTTTTTATCAAGTATTCCATTCTCTACCGCAAAAACTTCGTAAGGGCTTCCGTCTTCATAGAGCCCGACTATAACCAAATACTCAAAAGAACGAGGTTTATCAAGACGCTTGGTTATCTTTACGTGGTGGATGTCACAAGATAATGTTTTTGGTCTTTTCGGAGCATCAGAACATTTCGGCAAAGGCTTCTTGCTTGTGTCTTTATGGACCAAGACTCCTTGACCTCGACATCCATCACGATATACGGTGACTCCGATGATTCCTCTTTTGTGAGCCTCTAGGAAAACCTGTTCTACGTCTTCTTCTTTGGCGTCTTTGGGCATATTTATGGTTTTTGAGACACTCAAACTTACATTATTGGCCGAAGCTTCGAGAATGTCTAAATGCTCCATCGGAGTTAGATCTCCAGCAACAACAAACACTTTTCTCATATTTTCAGGAATATCAAGACACTTTTGACAACTACCTTTGTTATTTTCTATTTCTTCAAAAATCTTTATCTTTTTGTCTGACAGGTTTTTGTCAATATATTCTTCAAAAATCTTGTCTACAATGTAGATTTTATCATATTGTTTATTCAGTTTTTCTACTCTTCTTGTCAAAAGCAGAGAAAACACCGGTTCTATGCCATTAGATGTTTCGGCTATTGTTGCTATGGAACCAGTTGGGGCGTAAGAGGTAAAAGATGAGTTATAGATACCATACTTCTTTATGTCTGATGCCAACTTTTTGACATCTATATCCCTGCATGGCTTGTCAAAAAATCTTTCGTTCGCTTTCATAAACAAATCATAATCAAAGTTGCCATACGATTTCTTGTTTTCTTTTGCTAACTCAACTGACGCTTCCATGGATTTCAAAGTTTCAAATCTTGCTAGTTCGGCAGTCATGTCAAACGCTTCTTTTGAGTTATATGGAATGTGAAGCATGTAAAACATGTCAGCAAGGCCCATGATTCCTAGACCGATAGGACGTACAGTCAGAGTTGTTTTTTCTATATTTTTAGTTGGATAAACATTTTTGTCTATGACAGCGTTCAAAAATCTAGTGGCATGTTTTATAACTTCGGCAAAAAGATTCCAATCAAACTTGTCATCTTTTACTATCTTAGTTAGACTGATAGAAGAAAGGCAGCACGACGTATTAAAAATGTTTGTAAATTCGCTGCACGGATTACAAATCACGCTCTGACAAAGGTTTATATTCGTGCATCTATCATATGCTATGGTTTCATTGAAGATTCCAGGTTCTGCAACAAGCCACGCATTGTGAACTATCTTTTTCCAGAGTTGTTTTATCGTTACTGGATTTCCATTTTCATCTTTTAGGTCATGCTCTTTTCCAGAAGATGTGTTTTTGACTTTATGGATTTTGTCTGGATTTTTTTTCAATGTGTCATAAAAGTTATTATCGAGCTTGACAGATGTGTTCATTCTTTCAAGTTCATTATTGCCTTCTTTTTTATCCTTTTTATTTGCTATATCTTTTTTCAAGTTTATAAAATCGAGTATATTTGTGTGATATGCCGATAAAAGTCCCATTCCTGCTCCACGGCGAACTCCCCCCTGTTGAATCCCATCCAACATGGTGTTAAACATGCGCATAAATGGTATTGGCCCACTTGAAACGCGATTTATGCTTTTTACGATCTCTCCTGACCCTCTAAGGGCAGTAAAATCATAACCGACACCTCCTCCCATTTTCGTAACTATGGCCGCTTCTTTCAAGGCATCGAAAATCCCCTCTATGCTGTCTTCTATCCCCATTGGAAAACAAGATGACAAAGTTCCTCTTCTCTCTCCACTTGTGTTTCCATTCAACAAAATAGGGGTTCCTGGCATAAAAGTTTTGTCCATTACATAAGGCAAAACTCCTTCATATAATCCTGAAACTCTTTTTGCTATATCTTCCCACGATTTTTCATTTTTCAAAAAATACCTATCCTTCAACAAATTATAAACTGACTCATTCTCCATACATATCTCCTGTTATTATTTTATCCAATCATTTTACTTTATCAAAACTATCTTCAAAACTATAGATTTTTGTTCCTTCATTTTTTTTTATAAAAAATGATTATCTTTTCTCAACTATGGCAATAAGATGAAGTTATGATTTCGTTTTTTATAATATAAAATCGTCTAATCATCATTATTTAGCACCATGACTCATTGGGACTCAGTCTTCGTTGTCGGAATACTTTATTCCAAAGCCCATAGGAGGAGGAATATTGGCGTCCAACTGAGTGAAATCTTTATCTTTCGTTTCTTTTATGGCATTATTGAAATGTTTTTGTTTGATTATAGCAATATCATCTTTATCTATACTTCCTTCGTCTATGGCTATAATGGCCGCGGTCGTACAGATGCATTTTATATATGCTCCACTTAGTTTATCGCATTTTTTTATTATTTTTTCGACATCTACATCACTGTCTAATATAAAAGATGAAGTAAACACTTTTAGCATTTTTCTTCGGCACTCTTCATCTGGAAGAGGAACCCTAATAACCCTATCAAAACGCCCTGGTCTATTTTTTATGGCGTCTTCAACTTTGTCCACCATATTAGTAGTGGCTACAGTTATAACCCCACAAAAATCTTCGATTCCATCCATTTTATTCATTAGTTCGATGACTACGCTGTCATTGCCTCCCAAGTCTCTGGATTGAGTTAGCCAATCTATATCCTCTATCACAAGCAGGGTAGGAGCAAGATCTACAGCCATACAACAAATTCTTTCTATATCTGAAATAGAGCTTAGATGAGATGGAAGGACACAAATGACGCTTGCGTTAGATTCTTTTATAAGAGCCTTACATATCATGGTTTTTCCAAAACCCGGTCCCCCACTTAGAATGCTTCCTCTTTTTATATTTATTTTGTTTTTTAGTAGTATGCCATAATATTTGAACATATTTTCTATATTGGACCTTATGGCTTCTCGGACTTTTTCTGGAATAATAACATCATCCCAACTTATATTTTCATTTATTTTCAAAAAGTTGCAGTTAGCATCTATTTTTTTCCCTTTGTAAAAATTATTCTTTTTGGCATATTCTATCCATTTTACAAGAAAGTTTTCGTCTTTTGGACAAAACAATATTTTGTAATAAGCCCTGTGGTCATAAGGATTATAATGTACTTGAATTACGAGTTTAGTATTATTTTCTTTGTTTTCATAAAATAGGGAGGCATCTATATACGATCTAAAAGTTTCATTTGCCGAAGAATTTACTGTTGTCATTGCCGCTTCTTTGGACTCATCCTCATATCCTCTTTCAAAAATTTTGCTATATCCTTCTTTAGTAAAAAAATCTTGCATAGAATACTGCATAAGATTATGCTCATATAAGCTTTTGCTATCATGTAATATTTTGTATGAGATAGGACCAAAAAACTCAGAAATCATTATTGTTATGGCATCTGTTCTTTCAAAAAGTTTAGAAAAATCTCCAAGGGTGCATTCGGTTAGTATTTTTGATTTTTCTTTTTTTGTCAAAGCATTTGTTGAATAATCTTGAAACATATCAACAATTTCTGGCAAAAAATTTATTGTTTCATTTCTGGAAGAAGATACAGGAATGCTTTCATCGTTTGTTTCACCAGCTAAAAATCTTAACATATATCTATCCTTTCTAAAAATATTATATAAGCTCATCATCACTATTCAAATCTTTTTGATCTTTTTCTTCTTGTTCGTGGCATTGATCTTTTACAAATTTTAACCATGTGGGCGACATTTCACTAACAAATTTCGAATAAACTGGTGACCATCCTGGTTTTTTGGGGATTTTACGCAGTCTCATTTTAGCCTCTTCTGGAGTTCTATTAGCCTTTTGAACATTGCATCCAGCACAACACGCCACTAAGTTTGTCCAAGAAGTCTTTCCTTTTTTGCTTTTGGGCACAACATGGTCTAAAGTTGCCGTTTTCATATTTATCTTTTTACCACAATATTGACATATAAACTTATCTCTAACAAGTATGTTTCTTCTTGTGAGTTTTACATCGGTTTTTGGCAATCTGTTATAATATAGCAATCTCACTATGCTTGGAACTTTTACTTTATAGTTTGGAGTATGAACAAAAGAGGCATTATCGCCTTCTTCAGTTTTTTGCGATACTTCCACCCATTCATCCCAGTTATATTGAACATAGTTTTCATCTATCACTTTTGCCATTCCGCTAAATACTTTGCAGAAAGAGTCTTTTGTTCTCATAATTGAAACAGCCAACCAGCTTTTGTTCAAAACCAATATTGGTTTATTTAGCACATCAGAACACATATTTTTCATCTCCTGTCTTTTCAGTTTATATATTTTTCTATTTTATTTATAAATATTTCATTTGTATCTATAACATGTATGTCTAATCTGTCGCAATTATTTCTTATAATTTTTGACATATTCACGGCAACGGTTTCTACGTCGAGACATTCATCTTCTATTCCTATTCCGGGGACAGCAATGCTTTTTCTACCATATTTTATAGTCATTTTTAGCAATCTTTCAAAAGCATTGATTACGTTATAAATACTGCATAGAGAACCAGGAAAAGGAGAAATTACCATATAGCTTATTCTTTTTATTCCCTTTTTTGCAAGATCTCCTGACGATGTTTCAAAGCAGCTTCCTACAGAAAAACTACTTTTATCGCATTGATATTTTGCTGCAATTTCCAAACTAACATCTTCTCCGGCAGAAGCCATAATCTTCTTTGGAGTTCCTTTAGCAAAGAAACCTGAACTATTTGCTATACAAAGAATAGTCTCTGTTTTAGCATCCGTTATGTCTCCTTTTTCTATATAAAACATATCTTTCTTTCAAAACATTATAGCCTTAAACAAAAAACTATGAAATGGTTCTTGACAAAACTTTATGATCTTCTTCAAAATATTTAGGATTTACTGATATTTTATTTTTTAGTTTTTTTAGAATAGATTGATGTATCTGACTAATTTTTGATTCGGACATATCAAACTTTTTAGAGATTTCTGTCATAGAGAATCCATTATAATAATAATGATAGATAATCTTGCGCTCAAGAGGTGTAAAGTTTTTTCCAACGAGTTTGCTAAAAAACTCTTTTTTTATTATATTTTCTTCTGGAACCGAATCATTTTTGGCCATAAGGTATTTATTGAAATCTTTTTTATTATCATTTTCGTCTATATCACTGCTTGAGCTTGATTCTATACTTGAACATGAAGCTGCATAAAATTTATTATGATTTTTTTGAAAATCGTCTAAATCAAAACCGGCAGCATGAGCTGCATCTATGTCGCAAACTCTTATTCCTTTATCAGTTTCCATTTTATTTTTCATTGTTTCTATTGTCGCTTGTCTTTGTCTGACGCTTCTGGGAACCCAGTCTTCTTCTCTCATTGCGTCTATGACGCTTCCCCATATTCGAGGATAAGCGTATGTTTCAAACTTGGCTCCTCTTGAGGGGTCATAGGCATCTATCGCCCTATATAGTCCTTCAGTTCCATGTGAAGCCAGTTCATCAGCAGTAAATCTATATTTGAATTTTTTTACAAGATTTTTTGCTATTTTTTTTACGAGATTACAAAAATAGTATTCTATAAGTTTTTGTTTAGATTTTTTGTCTCTTTGAGCCAAAAATTTTTTCCATATTTTATCTTTTTCTTTTGGTGTCATTATCTATTAGGCTCCCATTCATAAAAAATAATAAAACTCCTTTTGCCGATAATACATTATATCGGCAAAAAAAACCAAGTGAAAAATAATTTTTATTTTTTTCTAAAATAAAAGAAGGAGTTTTTCCTTGTATATAAGAATATGCTATTATGAAGTCCACAAAAAGGAAACAAACTCGTTTGGATACCAAAGAACGCAGGACAAACCAGTCCTGTAAGGTTTATTCTTTGAAGTTTGACAAGTCTAAGTTGTCAAAGAAGACTAAGAACCAACTGGATATGATTTTCCTCGAAGGGAAGTGGCTCTATAATCATATTCTTGCTACGTGCGATCCATTCAACTTCCAAACCAAAACCAAAGAAGTCAATGTCCTCGTCAAAGATAAAACCGAGATTCGAGCCTTGACCAATATATCAAGCCAGATGAAGCAGGGTATCCAAGGCCGGATGGTTCAAAGTATCCAGAACCTATCCAAGTCCAAGAAAGCAGGTAGGAAGGTTGGAAGACTAAAATATAAGTCAAAACTTTCGTGTATTCCCTTGCCACAATACCATAACGGGAATACCGGAACACACAAAATCATAGGTAAAAACCACATAAAAATCCAAGGTATAAAGCAGAAAATCCGAGTGAATGGCATAGACCAAATACCGAAAGGCGTGGAATATGCCAATGCCAATCTGATAAAAGTCGGTTCTGACTACTATATCAAACTAACCACTTTCCAAGATAAGGTTGAGGCCGTTATTCCAGATAAGTCCATCGGTATTGACTTTGGCTGTCAGACCCAACTCACTTTGTCAGACGGAACCAAAATCGAGTTTCAGGTTCCGGTATCACCAAGGATAAAGCGTCTTGACCGAAAAATCATGCGTAAGAATAGGACATACTCCAAGAATAAAGTCAAAGACCAACTCAAGAGGGAAAAAGCCTATAATAGGGTGTCCAGTAAGAAGAAGGATATACGGAATAAGGTGGTGTCGGTTTTGACCAAAAACTTCAGGACAATCTGTTTCCAAGACGAAAGCATTCACGCTTGGCATAGTGGAAGGCACGGAAAGAAAATCCAAAACTCAGGCATAGGTGGAATAATAGAGGCTTTGAAGCACAAAGCCCATACACCTATCGAAGTTGGTAAGTTCTTCCCTTCTACGCAGTTATGTCCTAAGTGTGGCTGTTTGAACAAACTTTCTTTGTCAGAAAGAGAGTATAAGTGTGATTGTGGGTTCAGTATGGACCGAGATACAAAGTCAGCCCTATGTATATTGGAAGAAGGGCTACGACAAAACAAAATACCTACGGAGCGTAGGGATTATAAACCTGTGGAGAGTGAAGCCTCTGCTGGAAGTTTCAAAAATACCTTAGCGGGTATTTCTGGTATTTCCTGTAAGTTTTACTCTGTGAAACAGGAAGCCATAACACCGATTTATCGGCAGTGGTAGCTCATATCGGAATTTTGCTTCAAAAAATAATAAAAAGGAGATTTATTATGCTAAAAAAAATAATAATAGCATTTTTATGCCTATTTATTTTTGGATGTGTTCCCGAAGAAAAAATAAAAAATAAAGAAAACACAAACAATCAAGATATATTTCGCGAACCTTCGGGACAAAATCCAAAACCGGTCAATGCTTCTTCGACTAAACCTTCTTTGCCTATTATAAAAGAAACAAGAGTTATTGTTCCTAAACTTGTGGTCGAAGAAAGACAACCAAAAATAAATGTATCTAAAAATAGTGGCTCTCCTACCACCTATATAAAAATAGAAGATGAAACGAAAAAAGCAGAAGAAAATAAAATAATACAAGCTATAGAAGAATCTGCGAACTCAGGAAAAAGTCCTATTATTTATGTTGAAAAGACCATAGAGAAAGTGGCTCCGATGTCCATGAGATTGCCAGACAATAGTTCCGACCTAAAAGTTATAAAATGGTTTTTGGTCGGCATAATAACTCTTTTGGCTATTGTGACTTTTTGTTTAGTTTTCAATCTCGTTATGCGTTTGAAAAATAAAAATATACCTTATTCTAAAGAAATAGAAGAACAAGGGTATTTTTGTGAATAGCTATTTTTTACTTTTTGTTTGATTTTTTCCCATCCTGCCCATGACAAATTCCCATTTTGTTTTCTTAGGCTGAGGAGGATGGTCTTTAGCATATTTTAGGGTTTTGTATTTGTTCATGGCTATGATAGAAACATATAAATCATCCCACTCTTCCTGAAGGACTGGGTATTTTTCAAAAAATCCCCAAGATCTAAGATCTTCTTTTATTGTGATTTCTTCATCGCTCAATGCTCTTATTTCCGGGTCTAAGGCGTTTTTCTTGAGCTGATCTACTAAGTCTTTTGCGAAAGTGGTCGATTGTTCTTTTATTTCATTATCCAAATCCATAATAATCTCCTTTATGTTATATTTTATCGGCAGAAGAAGGAAGATTTTATTTTTTGCCGAAAATAATGATTATGAACTGGTATAAAAAGGCACAAATGGCAGATAAATGGTATTTTGCTAATAACGGCCCAGGAGGAGGATTTATTCATCTTCCTGTCGTCTATCTGCGATTTGGAGATCTTCCGATAGATGCTCAGAGTCAAAATATCGCTTCTACTGACTGGTTTTCTGGGCAAAAAGAAAAAGGTGTATCTGTTTATCCTGCTTATTTTCACGCCAAAAGCGGAAAATATATTTTGGCCTCCGGAGGAGAGCAGTATCTCACCACGCAAGGAGAGATTTTGTCAAGACCTATTTATATGGTTTCTGGAAGGCAAAATAACGAAACCGGGGCAGACGGAGAACCTCTTTTGGACCCAACAACCATAAAGATAATCAAAAGAGTTTTTCCAAATGACATCGTAACCGAAGACGATCCATATCTGACTATATCTGGTCAAGAAATAGAAGATCAAGATAAAATCCCAGCAATCCCAAATAAGGAACATGAGGTAATAAATGAAAATAATACTAAATAAAACTGAAGAGTATATAAAAAAAAGAAAAGAATATGAAGATGGCCTAAAAAACAACATTGGGGGCATCTATACACAGATAATAAACGAAAAAACCAGAGAAGGGAGAGAGAAAATTATAGAAGAAGATGAAAAAAAACAAAGGAGGTTGATGGACGGATGTTTTATTTTAGGATTACTAAGAAATTTATTTTTAGAACAATACAAAATATATCTTTATAGATACGATAAAGAAGATTGGGATTGCGAAGAAATAATATGGGATTATGATTTAGGAACGCCAACAAAAGAAGATCTTTTGAAGTTTTTTGAAGACAATAACATAAAATCGATTGAGCTATATGGAGAACTGTGCCATGGTCTTCCTTTAGAAAAAATAATGGAGATAGTGAGATAATAATATGAACTGGTATAAAACATCGCAAAAAAATCTTATATTATCTAAAACTTCGGAAATCATAACCGAAGATTTTTTGAGGGAATATGCGAAAAAGAGTAATCGTTTATGGTCTGAAATAGAAAAGGATTATGAAAAAAAGCTTGGTAAAAATCATCACCATCTCAGGTTGGTTTGTATAAAGTGTGGAAACGAACAGACGTGTAGATGTAGAGAGCCTAAAACAACCGAAATGGGGATCTGCGATGAATGCTATTCGAAAGGCAAAGAGAATATAGAAGCGTCATATCAAGTTGATTTTCTAAAAGAAGCTTCCTTTGCTGGCTTTCTAAAAGGGTTTTTACCGATAGGCGTTGTTAGCGCCCTTTTAGGACTTGGATTAGGTATTGCTGATCTTCAAGACAAAAATATAGAACAGGCAAAACAGAGAATAGTTCAAAAAGCTGAAGAAAAAGGATATGATCAAAAAACAATAGAGATGCTTGTTGAAAGTATAGAGGAGGTATCCACCCAATATGCCTCTAAAAATCCTGAGACGCCTCCAGTTCAACCCAAAGTAGAAACACAGGTTCAGAGTCCATTAAAGCCTAAAGTCGCTCCTAAAGCCAAAATAGAACAAAACAAAAAAGATCAGTTCAATGATTATTTTAGCAAAAAACTATTAGAAAGAGAAGGATCAAAAGACAAAGTGTATGACGACGGAAGAGGATTTGCTACAATAGGCATCGGACACATGATGGGGAAAATAGAAAGAGATAAAAAAGGCAATATAATAAATATAGTTCCAAACGAAAGATCAAAATCTATTTTCGCCAAAGTTCTTGCGGGAGAGAAAGATGCTAATGGAGAACTTATAGATTTCAACAAAGTTTTATGGGGAAAACAAAAATTATCCAAAGATCAGATAAAGAAACTCGTTGTTTCTGACATAAGCACTCACGAAGATCTGGCTAAAAAACTATTTCCAAAACTGGACGAATACCCCGTTTTTGTGAAAGCAGCGTTATTGAATGGAGTATATAGAGGCGAATATAAAAAAGATTATAAAGTCACCCATGCCATAAATGCTGGAAACTTCAAACTCGCTGCCGATCTATATCTTCAAAGACATGACTACAAGAATGCTAAAAAACTTGGTATATCCGGTATAATACCAAGAATGAACGAAAATAAAGCAGCCATGCTTGTATATGCTCTTCAATTGGGACAGATAGATAAAAACCAGTGTAACAAAGAATTGGGTGCGTTGGGATACAAACTTGCTGATTAAATAAAAAACCCTCTTTTTATAGAGGATTTTTAGGAAATCTCGACATATCAGCTATCTTTACAAATGACCAGTCAATATAAGAATGATTATTATTACTAAAATCAATCCTATCCCTCCAGTCGGACCATAACCCCAGTTGTTATTGTATCCCAGCGAGGAAAAGCTCCGATGAGCAATAAAACAAGAAAAATCAAAAGCAATGTACTCATATCAATCTCCTTCAGACGACGGCTTAAACATATCTCCTTTTGTCATCTATTATCTATTATATTTTTGGGGGATTATTCCTTTATCTAAATCCTTATTTCTTCATCAATCAGTCCCCAGCACCAACATAATCTTTTGGCATCAGCTAAATCCATTTTATATTCTTCCACGCAACGGAGAACTTCTTCTGTTATTTTTTTATTTTTATCTTTACGAATGATTTTTTCTATTTCATCAATGATTTTCATTTTTTTTTTCTCCTTTCACATTCCCGGAGCAAAACATCTGAACATCTTCAATAATTTATCTCTGACGGCGATTTTTAGTTTCTTATTCTTGTTTTCGTTATATAATTTCATAAAATCACTTACGATTGTGTTAAATTTAAAATCATCAACTTTTTTATTTATTTGTTTTTCCAAAAAAGACAAATCTATGTCATCCTCTCCAATTTCCAAAAGCCATTTTTTCATTTTTATTATTAGTTTGCTCACACCAGATATGGCTCTATCATTCCAATCACCCCCATGTGTATATGGCCCAAGGAACATCAAATATAAACGCATTTCGTCTGGATTATAGTCGTCGGGATTTATGGCATTTCCCTTTGACTTTGACATTTTGAAGCCGTTGGCTGTAATCATCCCCTGATGCACTACTTTTTTAAAAGGTTCTTCTTCTGGAACAATACCGAGGTCATAAAGGAACATATTGATAAATCTCGCGTAGATGAGGTGCATACAAGCGTGTTCCGCTCCTCCGACATATAGATCAACTTGCCTGTATTGGTTCTTTGGCAGAAATTCATCTTCGCTGTTGGTCAAATATCTCAAAAAATAAAAAGATGAATCGACAAAAGTGTCAAGAGTATCTGTTTCACCATCTACGGGGATGGGACATCCCCATTTTCTCTGCCTTGAAACACACCAATCCCTCAAGTTTTCTAACCAATGCCTCTGCTGTTCTTTTGTCCCATCCGGATAATCAATTTTATCAAGATTGGAAATTAACCTATCTTTATATTTTGTTATTCTGAAATACCATTGTTCCAGTGTTTTTGTTTGAACCAAAGATTCGCATCTGTCGCATTTTTTATCTCTGACTTGTTCATTGGCCAAAACTGTTTCGCAAGACGGACAATAATTAACATCACCATTGGTCTTGTATGCCAGATTGTGTTCAAATAATTTCTTGAACAACCACTGCGTCCATTTGATATATGATGGCTCACAAGTTATTAATTTTTCTTCGTACTGGGTGTTCATCCGAGCCATCTGTCTTCTAAATATTTCTATATTTCTCATCGTAACTATTTTTGGGTCTTCTCCCATTGACCTTGCGTAATTTTCGGCAGGAAGACCAAAGGCGTCATATCCAAAAGGTTGAAAAACAGAGTAGCCCATATATCTTTTCCAACGACAATAAGAGTCCATTATCGCATAGTTGTAATAATGACCAAGGTGAAGTCCTGCCCCAGAAGGATATGGAAACATTACTGCTACATATATTTGTTTATTTTCCATTTTTTTTCTCCCACGCTTCTATAACTTTTTCACATATGGTTGGATAAATGTATTTTTCTTTTAGTAGATCGTACTTCTTCAACTTCAAGAGTTCTCTGATAACAGAACTGCTGATATATTGAAACTCCATCGGCGTATTCAAGAAAATCGTTTGTATGTCAGGATACAACTGGCTATTTACAAACTGGATTGAGCTTTCATAAATAAGATCCTGACTATCTCTAAGCCCTCTCAACATATAATCACACCTATTTTTATTAGCAAAATCGGCAGTAAGTTCATTTTCAAGTAAAGTAGAAACAAAAATGTTTGGATAATAAACCATAAGCTCAGAAACAAATTCTTCTCTTTCATCTTTGGAAAATAAATGATTTTTTGTCGTATTGTTTCCTATTACAACAAAAAGATTGTCAAAAAGTTTAGAACCTTCTTTTATGACAAACATATGTCCGTTATGAACAGGGTCAAAACTTCCGGCATAAACAGCATTTTTTTCTCTCATTTTATTCCACCTTTCCAGTATTTTCCTTCAAAAGTTTTCCAAGTATGTTTATTTTTTATAGCATCTACAAGATTAAAAACAACATCAAAACTAGCTTTTTTAGCTTCCAGCATCATGTCTGTAAAATGATGTTCTGGTATTTTTTCTGGCCAAACTATAAAATCTGCTTTATTTTTGGCTTCATAACTTTGGCAACCATCTATTTTTTTCAAAAGTTCTTCACTCCAGCCTCTATTTACCAAAGCCCTTGATGCTCTTGTCTCAAACGCAACATCAAGAAAAATAGTGGCATCACAAAGATTTTCTGTTTTAGCTTCAAAAATCAAAGCTCCATCCAAAATACAAAAGTTATGGTGTCTTATATTTTTTATTTCTTTTTCTGCTTTTTTCTTTACTTCTGGCCAAACAAGATTGTTCAAAAAATATAAATCTTCTTTATTGTTTAGAACTCTATTTGCCAACTCTTTTCTGCTTATAATTCTTTCATCTTCAAGAAGTGTATTCTCTCCAAAATGTTTTATTAGTTCATTTTTTATTTTAGAAAAGTTCAAAACTCTATGGCTTATTTTATCGAGGTCTACAACATAAGCTCCTTCTTCGTTGAAGAAAGAAGCTATGGTTGTTTTTCCGCAACAAGGAAAACCGGTAATGCCAAGGACTTTTATTTTTTCAGACATCTTCCTCCTCCGGTGAAAAATCATAATTTATTCCGCAAACCTTCACTTGATTGTCGAGAAGAACATCGAAACATTGAAAAGCGGAACAAAAACATCTTTCTTCGTTCCATTCTGGATCTATTTTTCTCTCTAAATATGGGCAAGGTTCTACATGCATAATGGGAAGAGGTAGGGCGTCCATGTCTACGCTCAAAAACTCATAACAATATTCGCCATTCGGAATGCGTTTTGTATCTATATTTTTTTTCACATTATTCTCCATACCACATTATAGACGACTTATATTTTTAGAAATAAAAAAAAGGCATCCGAAGATGCCTTTTTTCCATTAGCCAACTACTTTGCTTACCTTCCAAAGTGACTTCTACTTTGTCCATACGATCTGTTTTGTCCATATGAAAAACCAGAACGATGTCCATAACGATCAAAATCATATCTCATGAAACCGGGCGAGGTGTATCTGTATGGCTGAACATAAACAGGGTAGGGCTGATAGCCATATTGGTAAGGTTGATAATCATAACGATAAGGTTGATAATCATACTGAGGAACGATCATCGGCCTATAAATAGTCGGAGGGAAATAAATCCTCTCATGGCTCGGCCTGCTCATCTGAGGACGATAATTTCTGCCAAAAGAAAATCCCAAAGACCAATCGGCAAAAGCCGCAGAAGACATCAAACTAACAGCAAGAAAAGCAATAATCATTTTTTTCATATTTTTCTCCTTTTCAATAGTATAGTGGACGGAAGAGACAAAAAGGTTACACCTTGGCTTCTTTTTTCTCCTTTGCCTTTGTTTGGTGATCGTATTTAGTTTTCGCCAAAGCGACTGCTAAAATCTTGAATTTATCACCATCTCTCATATGCATCTGGTTCAATCTTTTCCAACAAAAAGCGAAATAAGGATCATTTTTGACAAAAAACTCAAACCATTCCTTAGTCAATTTGCCGTCTTGTATAAACTCGTTCAATTCTTTTTCTTCCATTTTATTTCTCCTTCTAACGGAGAACGGATTATTCTCCATTTTATACATTATAGTGTCGTCTTGGTCCGATTATTTGTCTTTTTATAAAATCTTACGGAGAATGGATTATTCGCGAATTTTCAAGAAGGAGTTTCTCCGTAATCATAGAATATAAATATATGGAGAAAAACAATGATAAAAATCTGCGAGTTTTGTAAAAAAAAGTTTGACAAAAATAACTACGAATGCAAAAGACAAAAAACACTACTAAGCTTTTGTTCTAAAAAATGTTATTCCGATTATGGGAAAATGATCGGGAACGAAACATTAATCTGCTATTGGTGTAAAAAAGACTTTATTCGCAGAAAAAATTTAGGCAGAAGCAGACCTAAAAAACTAAAAAATGTTTTTTGTTCTCGCTCCTGCTCGGCGAAACATAGTAATACTCAAAGGAGAAGATCAATAAAGTCTAAATGCGAAACGATGCTTTACAACCTTGTTTTACAAACATTTCCACAGCTAAAACCGATAAGCGACGACAGAGAAACGCTGAACGGGCTTGAAATAGACATATACATACCATCCTTAAAACTTGGCATAGAGTGGAATGGCATAGTTCACTTCAAACCCATTTATGGTGAAGAAGCCTTACGAAAAACTCAATACAGAGACGAAAATAAACTAAAACTGGCAAATACTTTAGGTATAAATTTAATAGTTATACCCGATTTAGTTTCAACCGAAAAATATGTAAAAGAAGCTTTTGAAAAAATAAAAATCATCATAGAAGATTTGTTGGAAACTCATTCTCCAAACGGAAGATAAAGTAATCGAAACCTCAACCTTTCGGTTGGCCAAGCGTTCGAAGCTTGTTAGGCACCTTGCCTGCTATCTTCCAAAAAAATTTCAGTCATGTCCACCGCCACCAGAACTCCCATAACTACTTTCGTGATTATAGTCAGAAATCCTTTCAAGTTCTTCGTGTTGCAACTCCACTAGTTGCTCTTTCCAATACTTTACTTCATCTCTGAGGGCTTCAATTTCGTTATCAAAAATCTTACCACTATCAGAAACCCATTCTATTTTTTCATTCTTCTTTACCATTATTTTCTTCCTTTTCTATTTGTCTCTTGGTCCTATAGCACCACTTACACATGCTTAGTGGTTTTGGACCTTCGTCAGTTTCAACCATTTCTTGAATAAATTCGTGAGGCTTAGGGTCTTCGTGCAAAAAAGGAGCTGGAGCCAAATCGCTTCCACATTTGGAGCATCTATCGCAAGGAAAAGGACCATCGCTTCCCCAACTTTCACAATTTCCATATTTACATCTATAATGCTGCATAATTTATTCCTTGTCCTCTTCTCCGATTGCTGTTCCTCGCCCTCTCAAACGGCCACCTATAGGGCTTTGTTCAATGAGATTTCCAAGCTCTTCATAATAACGATCTTCTGCTTCTTCTTGTTTTTTTCTCCGTTCGTTTCCTATTTTTATTCCTTCATCAACAAGATCTTTTAGTTTTTCTGTATCGTTCAAATTCATTTCAATCTCCGGTATAAACCTTTTATTCCTTGCTAACAATCTGCGGGACGTATGCTTAATCCTTCTTCTCCCATCCCAAACGAGTTTTGATAAATGTTTTTTATTCATTTCAAATCTCCTTTCAAGACATTATAGTTTCACTTCAAGGATTTTCAAAACTTTCCTTCATTGGTATATTCTTTCTGATATAATCTTCATTTTATCTTTTATGGCTTTTTCTATATCTACACCCAATCTTTTTGCTGCCAAAAAAGCCACAAATATAACATCGGCAAACTCTTTTGAGATTTTATCCATATCTGTTGTTTTGTGCTTGCGTTGGTATCCTTCTTTTGTCAGGACTTCGGTCATCAACTCTCCCGATTCTTCCATTAGTTTGACACAAATGGCTAAAATCTTCTCTTTTTCTGTTTTTTCTGGGCCATAAAGATTGTCTAATCGTTCCAACTCCCATTCAATAAAATCCGTCAACTCTTTCAGTTCCATTTTCTTATCCTTTTATTTGTTTTTCGAAAGCATCTTTAGCATCAGTTCGTATGCTTCTTTCCACTTCTCTTCATATATTTTATGTGTATTCATTATATCAGCAAAAATGGTTTCTATTTCTGTTGGCAGTTCTTCTAACAAATCCATTTTTTGAACCTTATCTGATAAAAGCGTTATTCTTCTTTTTATTATCTTTGTATCACGCACAATCTCATTTATTTTTTCTCCCAAAAAATTGAAATCTTTTTCTTCAAAATAAGAATAGTGTTTTTCAATAGTTATGTATAACTCTATATTTTTATTCAGATTTTTATCTAAAATGCTTTGAAACTTTGCCATTTCTCCTAAAAAAGATGCTACTTCTATTTTTTTATTCATATGTATCTCCAACAAATATAAATCAAGATACTAAACCTGGATGAGGGGCTTATTCAAGCTATTCAGGGCACTCGCTGGAGCCTGAACGATCTTTGCCTCTTGGGTTCTCTTCCACTCTTCCTGTCTTTTTTCTAAATCTTTTACCACTTTTTCTGCGGCTTCATTATAAGAAGCAAATGCTTCTTCAAGAGTAGATGCGTTAGACATAGCGAACTTGATTTCTTTTGGCCCAATAGGAGTTCCTATAATCAATATGCCATAAAAAAGATTATTGTTTTCTATGTTTTCTGTTGGGTCTTGAGGATCGTCATTATTTAGTGCTACGGTGCCTACCCTCGCCCAAACTTCGATTCTTCTTCCATCCTCACTAATGTATTCTTTTTTTTCTCTGTAGTTCACTTGCTTTTCCATTTTTGTCTCCTTCTATATTGATAAGTTGTTTTCCTACATATCATTATAGTCGGATTTATAGCATAAAATATATACTTTTTATAAAATATAAAAGGTATTATCATAAAAATAAAGTATAATGGACGATAAGGATAACTTATGAACTGGTATAAATATATAAAAATAGCAGAGATAAATAAACAAAACTGGGAAGATTCTCTCGCCACATTCTTGAGGGCATATTTGAATATAAAAAGACAAGATCCAATAGCAAATGGACAAAAAAGTGATTGGGAAATCCTGACAGAAGGATATAAACAATGGGAAAGAAAAACTCCCAAAGGATTTAGACAATATAATGCCAATGCCATAAGCTTGTTTTGCTTGGACAACTTTGATTTTGATCCATTCGTTCCAGACCCGGAGTCGGAAGAAAACCAAGGAGAAGAATACGAAATAGATTTTGATGAAAATGATCCAGAAGGAAGCCCTATGACTTGGAACATAAGAACTCCTACTTCGCAAGAACTCGATAGACAATGGGGAGGAGAGCCAGAACCTCCAACACCATCCGTAAAAGAGATAGAGGATTGGCCTGTTTTGAAAGATGAGCCGAAAAGGAAGAAACCGGGACAACTATAACTCCTGAGCCATCACCCTTATTGTTAGATAATATAATGAATTGGTATAAACTGCTAAAACTTGCTCAAGTCCAAAATATCTTGGATAAACTTTCTTTGTCGGAAGAACTTCGTTCATTTATTGTCGGATCAAACCAAAAAGTTCAACGGGCTGCTCTTGCCGTTATTGTGCCTTTAGCTAAACAGAATAAATCTATGCCTTCGGTAGAAGAACTAAAGTCTAAACTAAAGATTTTGGATAGACCTAAGTCTCAACCTCAACAGAAGCAAAGCCCGTTTGAAACACAAAAAGCCAAGTATATTGCTCAAGGTATTCAAGAAGCCATAGTAGATGACTACCTGAAATGGTTCGACAAAATTCGTAAAATGAAGCCGGGAGAAGTGAATAACGTTGCCTTGCCTCATATAAAAGATAAGTTTGATATATCACAGTATAACGATTTCCACGATCTAGAACAGATTGTAGATTATGTCAGAGGGCAAACCAAAGTCCGAGGTGATGCCCATTTCGAGGATGTCCAGTTCGATGCTAAACCAGTAGCTAAAAACGGACCGATAGAAGTTTATTACGCTGGGTCTAAACATGCTTGTGTCCATTATAAAGGAGATAATCCTTATAGTTGGTGTGTTGCCAGAAGTGATAGCAACAACATGTATAATACTTACAGATATAAAGAAAATGAACCTGCTTTTTATTTTGTCAAAAACACAGACCGAACCAAAAAAGAGTTTGAATACCAAAATACAAAACCCAAAAATCCAGGCGAAGCAGTTGCTTGGCAAGACCCTTACCATTTCTTTGTTATCCAAGTAGATAAATGGGCAAACACAAAAAACGAGGAACAAAAACAGTACTATGTTACCTCTGCCAATAACGACGGCGACAGACAAATGTCTTGGTCTGAAATCGTTGCCATAGAACCAGGTCTTGCTGGTATGCAGAAATACTTCCAGCCTAAACCTCTAACAGAAAAGGAAAGAGCCGATTACAACAGGTTTGCTAGAGGCGTGTCTGACCAAGAATTCGCTAAACTAACATACGAGGAAAAGGAAAAATACCTAGATATTTATGTCGGAGGAGACAGAATATTAACAACTAACCAGTTCAAGGATTTGCCTTATGATCTGAAGAATAAATACATCGGCTTCGGCGTTGGTCTTACTGACGAGCAGTTTGAACTTATAAAAAATGATAGACCTCTAATGAAGAGATATAAGCAAATAACCGAAAGAAAGGCAGAAGAAGAACTAAAAGGATCACCAAACTTGTCATTTACTGATAGCGAATGTGGGATCGCACTTGATTTTTACGATAAAAACGAGGAAGCAATAAACAACTATATTTATTCTGGTCGTAGACTGCCTTTTTTGGCTGAGGCATGGGCTATGGAAAAACTGAATAGCCCTAACCCAAATCAAGGTTTGATAGAAGCGATAGATAAGTATATTTCCGTATATGGAGACGCTCCTTATTTTGCTTATCAATGGACTGAAAAGCAAATGAATAGTTCTAACCCAAATCCAGGTTTGATAGAAGCTATAAATAAGCGTGTCTCTGTTGGGGGAGATATACCTTATTTTGCTAATAACTGGCTCGCAAACCAAATGAATAGCCTTAACCCAAATCCAGGTTTGATAGAAGCTATAAATAAGCGTTTCTCTGATGGGGGAGATATACCTTATTTTGCCAAAGAGTGGTATGCTCGACAGCCAAAACAAGCCAGTTCAAAAAACTGGTATAAAAAATCACAATCTCATAACTCCTGAGCCATTACTCGTATTGTAGGGACATACCCCATCCATGGAGTATTTCTAATACCAGAAGCGTGTCTATGCCAAGCATTTATGGTATAACAAGGATTACAAGCCGTATATCCGGCTTCTAACACAGCTCTATAAGCAAAAGCAACTTCACAGGTTTGAGTTCCAATAACAAAATCACAATAGAACTTTTTTATTGGCAGACTAAAAATCCAAACATCTGTGTATCCATTGACTCCAAAATGATTATTCAATCCTCCATCTTCTTCGTGTCTTGTCAAAGTTATAATCTTATTGTCAAAGTTGTAGTTCAATAAAAACTTCAATGTATCATCAAAATATATATCAGCATTAGCCAATATGATTTTATTCGAAGTATCAATAGAGTTTGCCCACCTAACCATATCGCTATACATTGGCCTTTTCGGCGTTATTCTTATGTGAAGTCCTTCTATCTTATTTAGCTCATTTTTGATATAGTTTTTTGAAACATCTTTATCATCATTGGAAGTGTCGTATAAAACATAGAAGTCGGAAATATATTCTTTCAGTTCTATATTTTTTTTCAAGCAATAAAAATACTCATCTGCTCTATCTTTATTTTTTGCGTTATAGAGGACGGTCATGTACGAGAACTTTGTTTTTTCTTCAAGGAATAAAGGCTCTTTCACTCTGAATAATTTTACATTATGTTTTGTGTTCTTTATCCAAGGACCGCACCAAAGTTTCTTATCTTCTTGTTTTATCAAATCGCAAAGATGACCGGCATTGCCGTATATTTTTATTATGCCATCTTTGATTTCCCATCTTTTTTCATATTCGCCAGAACCAATGCCTATTGTTCCATCTTTTTTAAACTCCATTTCTCTACATATTTTATCAGAAACAAGATAAAAATAGCGGCCAGAAAAATAAAATAAAGAAAAATCTTCTATATTTTCTTCTGGGAAAAGATTTATATTTTGTCTGTATTGTATCTTCATGAAATCCAGCCATCTTTTCCTTCACCGACTCCTCTTCTATCTCCATCACTTATTTTTATTATTTTCTCTATATCATTACTGAAAGGAATGAGCTTGTATCCTTGCTGGCTTATTAAATCTCCAAGCAATAAGTCATCGCTCTTTTTTACCATATCTTTGTCTGGAAAGTCGTGTGTTGTTAATACGTAAGTTTTTACTAAGAACATCCCTCCGGTCGCAAAGCAAGCTTCTTCATTATGGGCTTCTTTGGAATAAAACTTTTCTCCTCTAAACCATTTTCTATTTTTTACAAAATCTTTATATTCTTGATTTTTGCCCATGTAATATATTTTTCCAG
>Ga0172381_10001740_pt1 | contig 24865 bp, 22 predicted proteins | sample Leawel6488metaG_FD_119754 | JGI IMG/M metagenome (GOLD analysis project Ga0172381, IMG submission 119754) | Leachate microbial communities from a municipal landfill in Southern Ontario, Canada - Leachate well 64-88 metaG | ecosystem: Engineered > Solid waste > Landfill > Unclassified | place... | reverse complement strand
ATGAATATATTTTCTATTCCAGTTATGATGAAAATGGTAAATCGCATATTTATAGGACAAATAAAAACGGAACAGAACTACAATCTATTTTTGACGGATTCGGATGGTCTTTGGTAGTTATTGATGACTGGCTGTATTTCTCCGGCAACCAGGGTGACGTTATAGACGGAACATATACCATATTCAGGATGAGACAGGATGGTACCGAGGTACAGAATATAAATAACCAATACAGTTACGGCATGTTCCTGTACGGAGACTATCTGTACTATATGAGGACTAATACCGGTTCATACGATTCCTTAGCTATTTGCAGATCCGCTTTGGACGGTACCAATGAAGAAGAGCTGTTTGCAAGCGGCCGTTCACCGGTCATATATGAAAACAAGCTGTATTATCAGGACGATAACGGTAATATGTTTAAGACCGAACCTGACGGGACAGATTCTGAAGTGCTTTTGACCGCAACGGTCAGTACATATGTGTTAAGCGGTAATAAAATTGTATATAAGGATTTTGACGGTAATATTTATACATGTGATCTTGATGGGAAAAACAGTACGCTTATACGCAGCTCGCAGGGAATATCCATTTACAACATCAATGCATATGACGACAGGATCTATTTTGCTGAGTACAACACCAGCTTCGACTATACGGCTTATGGTTATAATTACACCATAAAGAGTATGAAAATGGATGGGAGCAATGAAAAATCATTATTTACAAGCGTTTCATACGGAATATATATGAATATTGTAAATAATAAACTTATGCTGATGGATTACGCTATGAGCTCTTCCACAGGTGTGATGAATGCGATCATAAAGACGATGGATCTTGACGGAAGCAACGTGAGCACGCTTGCCAGGTAATACGGATAGTATGAAACCGGTGTATATACGGTGATGATCGTGACATAACTAGAATTTTCAACAATAACGGTTAAAAACACCCGATGACCCAGTAAAGGAAAGGATCATCGGGTGTTATGTTATTTCAAAAGATGTAGTGTAGTAGAATTCTTTAGATTTCACTTCATGACATGAGCTTTACTTGAATTGAACCTAACGACAACCTCTAAAGACATTATCACATCGCTTTTGCAGTTGCGAAGGTAATAGTTCTGTTCCTAATATGACACTTAGAAAAGCACATACTTCCGTTGAAAGCCTTTGTACCGCCACGCATTGAGAAGCTGAACACATATCGATTTCTCGGCATTTCTGGTTTCTCTCTGACTAGGTAGTGGATGTTATCACCAGTAACGATGCCCATATCGGCAATGACTATTATATGCCCGGTATCATAATTCCTTCTGCCCTTGCCTATGACAGAATGGAAAGTCTCATTTACCAGCTTGTTTATTGGGAAAAGCTCGTATGGCAAGGTTCATCTGTATGACTGGCTTCCTATGGTTCTGCTTTGTCTTCACGTATTTTTTATACTTATCCTGTTGGTTGATCTCGAAGTAGCAGTTCGTCACGTCATAGTAGATGATGCTTCTATTGCTTCTATATTTCTGGCATATTTGGCCGTGTAGGGGCCTCTGTAGGACGAGATTTACTTTATCACCCTATAAATCTAAAAAAGGTCTTGACTTAACACACATAATGTGTTAATTTACAAATAATATTAAAAATAATTCATCACATACCAAGCACAGCAAGTTTGTGCGGGCAGAAAATGAAGGTCATAAAATTTGCTTCTTATTTATACAATTTATATTGAATGTATAATAAAAATTATACACATTATTTGAGGACCAATAGAAATGCTCACCCAAAAAGATGAAAAAATATATTATTATGTCCTGTATGTAACAGCAGGAAAAGAAGAAGATATTTGCAGAATAATCAGCAATTGTTTATGCAATGATATATATGAACCCTTTACCTTTAAAAAAATAACAAGTTTCGAAAGAGGTAAGGTTATCAGAAGGGTAACACGAGTCATATTTCCTGGATATGTCTTCATAAAAACATGTTTGACAGAATCAGACTTCTTTATAAAGATGATATGTTTTGTAAGAAATACGAACCATATAATTAGAATACTTAATTATGGATCTAATGAGAAATTAGCTGTTGAAGACGATGAAATAGCCTTCCTGTTGGATTTGTGTAATGAGAAGTACTGTATAGAGTATTCAAAAGGTTTCATTGAAGGAGATAAAATTACAGTAGTTGAAGGACCTTTGATGGGACAAGAAAGTAAAATTCGTAAAATAAATAAACAAAAGAGAAATGCGACAATAGAGTTGATATTTATGAACGAAATCAGAAGTGTCACGATTGGACTAGATTGCATAAAGAAAGCAGATTAATGTGGTTATTTATTTAAGTAATTGCATTTTTGAAAAGCGTTGCCATTCCAAGCGGACTATAACATAGAAATTTAAGCTTCCAATATCTCCGCTATACCAAAGAAATATTTATGGTTGCATTCAACACGAATTGTTGTGGGAAATACACACAGTTTACAAACGAATTATTGAAGTGGAGATTGTTATGAGATATCTAGATGAAATTTGTACAATAATTCAAAACACAATAAAACTTACCGAGCCAATAGAAAATATAAAAATCAATACCAATCTTCAAAATGTTAGCATGCATACTATTGCTTTTGTAAAAATTGTCGTGGAAATTTGAAATCAGTTTGACATAGAATTTCCGGATGATAAACTATTGATTACCCAAGCAGTAACAATTTAAGCTTTGTGTGAAAGAGTAATAGAAGTTAAGGGAGAAAACGAAGAAGTTAAATTGTAAAGCTGCTCAAGAAAGATGTAGCTGCAATTTTTTGGATATTACAAAAGAAATCTCTTCATATATGGATGAACAACTTAATTATGTGGCTTCATTAGTTCCTTCAGGTAAAAACCTGCAATGCTGGGAATTCATGATAGTCTGTAATAATGACTTCGATAATTATTTATGCAAACTATCACTAAATAGTAAATAGATACAAATAGAAAACACACAAAATGAAGGTTCATAGGTTGACCTTGAATGAATCAAAATATACTTGGAGATATAATTCAAATGAGTTATAAAATGAAAAATGTGAAAACACCAATCTACATTTTTTCTAAGGAAAAAATAATTAACAATTACAACAAGATGAAAAGTCTTTTAAGCGAGTGTGAAGTCTATTATGCATTAAAAGCAAATTCCAGAAAGGAAGTTATTTCTGTGCTTAATAACAACAATTGCAGATTTGAATTTGCTAGTATTGGTGAATTTGAAAAATTGAGAAACTGTAATGTAAATGTGAATGAGGCAATATGTGGACTACCAATAAAGAAAATAGATTTATTGAATCATACTTATGAAAAAGGATGTAGATACTATGTTTTTGATAGTATAGAAGAATATGTAAAATTATTACAGTACACACCAAAAGCAAAGAAAGTAATGAGAATTTATGTGAAAGATATAGTCGAAAATGCAAATGAATTTGGAATGAGTATAAACGATATTGAGAATTTTATAAATGAGTATTCTAATAATTTTGATGGAATTACATTTCATCTTTGGTGTAATTATAAAATAGAAAACTTAAAAATCATACTTAAACGAGTAGATAATATTTTGAAGAGATTGAGAATAGAAAAAAAGTTCATTGTTAATATTGGTGGAAGTTATCGGTCAGAACACTTTGACGAGACCGCAAAGAAATATGATTTGAGTATATTCTTTAATGAACTAACCAGAATTCTTAGGAATTTAAAAAATAAATATGGAGTTAAAGTTTATGCAGAACCAGGAAGGGGAATAATTAATTCTGCTGGAGAAATTATTACTCAAATAGTTCATATAAGGGATTTTAATGGGATAAAAAAAGTATATATAGATGCAGGTAAACCCATTGGTTTAGGACCTTCAAATATTACAAGAGAAATCATACCTTTATCAAGTTTATCTAGTTCAAAAGAAGAAATTACTTATGACTTTTATGATATAACATGTCTTAACGAGAAATTATTCACATTTAAAACAAAATTAATTTTATCTGAAAATGAGATCTTAAAAATACCTAATTGTGGAGCATATAATATTTGTTTTGCATCAGATTTTCATTCATGGGGAAAGCCAAAGGTAGTATTCAAATAGATAATGAGAAAGAGTGAATTATTATATATGATTATTATTAAATCATTACGCACTTTATACTGATATAGAGGACTGGATAGACTACGCTTAATCGAACGGAAGGAATAAGGGGTAATTAAAATGGTTCAATAAAATATTAATTGGGAGGTACAATTATGACCAGATCAATACCAAGAAGAGAACGCAGAACATGCACTACTGAATTCAAGAGCTAGCTGGTACTGATGTATCAGATGTGAAAAGGAAATGTAATATACTGAGGGAATATGACATAGGTCCCACATTGCTTGACAAATGGATAAGACAGAGCGAGACTATGGTATCATTCAGCGAGAAGGACAACAGGACAAGTGTAGAGAACGAGCTGAAGGAGTTTGGGAAAAGGAACAACAGGAGCAATTACTCTACAAAGAAGATAAAGGCTGAGCTTGGAAAGAAAGAGATACTGATATCCAGAAGGTGTATACGCTGGATAATGAGGTTTGAAGGGCTTGTATCTAAATACACGGTAACACAATACAAGCCTTATAGGAGAACCTGTAATGAGGCAGAGACCAACAGCTTTAACAACCGCCCATGCAGAAACGTTGTTGCAAGTGATTTGACATATATGAGGGTTGGGACTAGATGTAACTATGTCAGGGAGATCTTAGGATACAGTACAGAAGCCAGTAAGGATTCAAGGTTCGTATCGAAAGCGTTCTCAAGGGTAAAGGGAAGTCTGTCAAACATAAAGGTATTCCATACTGACAGAGGGAACGAGTTTAAACAGTGCTATAGAGGTAACTCTTGAAGTGTTCGGGATATCAAGATTGCTAAGCAGTAAAGGTAGACCGTATGACAATGCGGTTACGGAAGCGATATTAAAGATAGTAATGACTGAGTTTGTGAAAGGAAATGGGTTAACATTGGAAACGCTAGAGTTGGAGTTTATGAACTATGCTAAATGGGTCAATAACTGCAGGATATATTCATCATTGGGATACATGAGCCAATCGAATACAGAAATGATACCCTTTAAAAAGATCTCTAAAAAAGTGTTGTCAATCAAGATAAATCTACTATTTCTCCTATTTGGAAATTAATCTTTTTTTATTCTGGAAAATAAGTTGCATTATTATATGCTCAAAATCAGTTATAAATAAAATGACGAAAATATGCTTCAATATACAAAATTAATGCGTGATTTGGAAATAGTATTGTCAAGATAGGGAAGGTATTTAAATATGACTATATGGCATATAGTAAATATGAAAGTAGATAACATATGGTTTGCTTAATTTTGTGTGCTGGAAAAGGAACCAGAATATCAAATTTAATGTGTCCGAATAAGTGTTTGCTTGAGTTTAACGGTGTATCACTACTTCAGAAAACTTTATCTCATATAAATGAAATAAATCAAATATCAAAAGTAATTATGGTTGTTAACTATAATAAAGATGATGTTATAGCAGAAGTAAGTAAAAGAATACATAAAGATCTAGTTGTAATTGAACAGCAGAATCTAAATGGCATAGTAGGTGCCATAGAAAAATGCAAATCTGCAATCGGAAACGAAGATTTCATGCTTATGCTAGGCGACGAATATTATGAAAAGCCAAAATATGAGGATTTCATTTCGCATTTTATAAATTCAGAATTAAGTATATTAGTTGGAATTATATATGTTGATGACAGCAGCAGAATACGCAAAACATATGGTATTACTGTAAATGACCACAAGTTAATTCATTTTGAAGAAAAACCTATGAATATCAGTAACAATATAATGGGAACAGGAACTATTTTATTTAGAAATTCTATTTTGGCATATATAAGTAGAGTTGAAGTTAACAAACAAAGAAAAGAAAGAGACTTAGTTGATCTTCTAAATATATCAGTAAAAGATAAAAAGCTAGTACAAATTTATGAGATAAGTAAATATTACTTTAATATTAATGACAATTATGAAATTGATAGTTTAAATATATATTTGGAAAACAGAAAGGAAGAGAGTGGAAATGGGTAAATGTGTTTATTTTTCATATATGCATTATGGGCATATAATACCAAATCTTGAAATGTTAAGAGAATTATCTCAGAAGAGTGAAAAAATTATATGCTATTCAAGTAGCATGTATAGTCATTTATTCAGCGGAATTGATTGTGAATTCAGAGAATATAATAACTTGAATGATATATATAATATGTTTTGCATGGGGTATCCTGTAAATGCATTTATGCAGGATAGTATGCTCCAAAGGTTATTAGCAACATCATTGTTTTTTGAGCAAACACTCGACAGAGAGAAGGTTATAGCACAGCATTACTCTGAATTATTGAGGGAAGAAAATATTGATTACATTATTTATGATTTTGCTGCATTCTGGGGAAAATTAATTGCCAAAAATTTAGGTGTGAAAAGCATATGTTGCTTCGAAATCCCAGTATTCCCACAGAATATTTATGATATTGATATGAAGCATTTTCTATCATATTTTGATTTTAGATATTTACTAAGGGATCAAATATTTCTTAAACCTGATAGGATTGATGATAATACAGCATCTGAACTCAACAAACTTCTGAAAGCATATTTTAATCTGTTGAAAATAAAAGGTTATGATGATTTTGTAAGTATGCATAAGTCTGATTTCTTAAATATCGTACATATACCAAAGGTATTGCAAGCTTATTCAGAAGAGCTGGATTCAACTTATAAATTCATCGGATATAAGACACCGATGATCGATAATACAAATACAGAAAAGAAAAAAAGTATATATATTTCTCAAGGTACAGTTTTTACACAAAAACATATTTCATTCGTACAGAAATGTATTAATGCATTTAAAAATTCATCATATAATGTAATTATATCTCTTGGTATGGATAATCGCATTGCTGATATAGAAGAACATTTTACAGAGCTTCCTGACAATATAGCCGTTGGCAAAAATATTAACCAAATAGAAGTTCTGAGCAATTGTATGCTATACATTACAAGCGGAGGTATAAGCGGCATTAAAGAAGCTCTTTCTCAAGGTGTACCTGTTTTGCTTGTAGGTATGCCCGACCAAACATATGGGATGTTGGAAAAACTCAATCTGGGGAAACTAGCAGATAAATGGACCATATCTGAAAATGAATTATTATATTTGAGCGAAAATATCATTAATGATGAAGTTATTAAATCAAATTGTAGGAGAATCGCTGATGTATTTAATGAGACGGATGGCTATATTGAAGGTGTAAATTACATACTAGCAGAGGTTTCTTGCAAAGTGAAGTGAACTATGTTTACTAATTCATATTTCTAAAAATTTTTATAAAAAAGCAAATAGGATAATCAAAAGCTTAACTTCTTACTAAGTTGTTTAATTTAATCATATGAGGAAGTTTGACAACAATGGATTATTAGTGCAAGCGAAGGGAGATGGAATGCATAAATCTCTTTTTACACCAGAGTCTGTAAATGAAGGTTATCCAGATAAAGTTTGCAATCAAATTTCAGATGCAATTTTTGATGCTATTCTAGAAAAAGATCCATATAGTTGAGTAGCTTGTGAAACATGTTGTACTACAGGACAAATCAATGTTATGGGAGAAATAAGCATGACTTGTTATGTTGATATTCAGAAGATAGTACGTAATATAGTAAAAGAGATTGGATATGACAGTCCTAATTATTAACTTGATGCTAATACCGGTGCTGTTACAACTTCTATAAATGAACAATCTCCAGATATCTTTCTTAGTATAAATCAATCAATAGAGACAAGGTCTGGTTCAATAGAGGAAGCCGATTTGCTTGGAGTAGGAGATCAGGGCAAGCTATTGGGCATGCTTGGGATGAGACCCTAGAAATTGATGAAGTTGCCAATTTCTCTGGCATATAGATTAGCTAAAAAGCTTTTAGAATCAAGAAAGTCAGGAGAATTACCATATCTTTGTCCTGATAGAAAAACATAGGTGACAGTGGAAAATATAGAAGGTGTTCCAAAATGTATAGATACTATAATTATTTCAGCACAACATATGGATACAGTAAATATGATGCTGCAGTATAAAGATATAAATGAAAATATTATAAAACCGACTATGCCTGTGGGAATGATGGATGAGTATACGAAAATATATTAATCCTACTGTGAGGTTCGTTATTGGATGTCCTCATAGAGATACCGGGTTAATAGGACGCAAAGTAATTGTTGATACATATGGAGGATATTCTAGACACGGAGGTGGAGCTTTTTCTGGTAAAGATCCGACTAAAGTTGACAGAACTGCATCATATACCGCTAGATATATTGCAAAGATTATTGAAGCTGCTGGATTAGCGAAGCGATGTGAGATTTAGATTTCCTATGCTATAGGAATTGCACATCCGATATCAGTGATTGTTGATACATTCGGAACTAGATTTTATGGTGATTATATAATTGCTATAGCTGTACAAGAACTATTTGATTTACGCCCTGAAGCAATCATAAAAAAGTTTGATTTAAGGAAACTCATATATAAAGCTCTTGCATCCTACGGTCATATGGGACGTGAGGGTTTAAATGTCGCATAGGAGAACGCAGATAAGGTAAACAAGCTAAAAATGTATTTCGAAGAGATAAATCATACTTGTCTTTATGAAAACCTTATTTGTGCTAAAAATGAACTTCAACTATTATAAGAAGGAAAAACTGTTTCTAAAATTCAATAAGTTGAAGAACAAATGAATATATCTCCTAAATAACCAAAGATATTGAATTCTAACTGGTATTAGGATAAGCAGATAACTCATAGCACAAATCAGTGGATACTGGAGTAAGAAAACATATTAGGTTCTATGGGGTTTTAGAGAGACTTGCTCATACTAGAACAACATGAAAATCAACAAATTTATAAAAAATGCTTTTACTATTGATGTTAAATTGACTCAAATATGTTGCTCTAGGATATAGTTCATTGCATCTGGTACGCAACGTAAACCTGAAAAACCACCATATTAGCAGCTTAGTGCTATTAGAGAGTGTGAAAAGGTGGGTTCGCAGTAGTATAAATTAAATAGTATAATTCGATATTAATGATTTGGAGGTAATGAAGATGGATTACAATCATTTATTTTAAAAATAATCAAATCATTCCAAGAGCCGTTTGAATTATGTGTTAATGGATACAGCATGGATCCAGTGATAAAAAGTGGCAACTAAAACAGAGTTATTCCTTAAAAAAAGAATCCCTTGCTTGTTCAGTCTGCTAAAGATATTTTAGGAAAAAATTTTGAAAATAATAAATCCTAATCTAGTTAAATAGATTGAGACTCATCGCAACAGGGTATGGATGCAATCACTTTTATATGAGTCGTGTTTGCATTGGAGGAGACTTCTCAAATAGAAGACTTTGATGAAAACTCTCAATCACCAAAATGGGAACGACCAATAAGATGGTTGATGTGGAAGAGCTTTTTAAAAATAACTCATGGGTTTTCTCAATGAATTCATACTTGCACCTACTTATGACGACAGGACTGATCTGATGTCTTGCAGCTGATTAATTGAGTGTCCTTTCTTCTCTCAACAGTTACGGCACTGCCTTTGCTTTAACTTTCGGTTAGAGATTTCTTCTTAGTCTGCTCACATCATCATTAAGTATGTTTTACATATTCGCGTCAACTGGTATGTATGTAGTATAGAATTTATTTTGAGCTATTTATTCCGATAATACAAAGATATTTTAATTATAATTATTTCCTTACTAAAAACTTATTAGGAAGCAGGTTATATTTTTATGGAAGAAAGATGTTCGGAGATATTTGATATGTATAAAAGGTTATGTATTATTATGGCAAATAGGCTAATAGAAATTTTGTTAAGCAAAAAGAAGGAAATATATACCGATAAGAGATTATTCAACTGCGATTTATATAGTGAAATGCATATGGAAATATTACATAAGAATAAAATCATATCTCCTATGAGATATTACTTAAAAGAAAATAACATAAGAATAGATATTTTCGATAAGTGGTTTTTATCAATGTTAATAACAAAAAATAAACAAATAATCGATATTAAGAAAATAGTTAACAGATTTGTAGATGAATCGATAGATTATTTAATAATTAAAGGGATACCACAAGAAATTCAACTATATGGTTCGATATTATTAAGAGATGTAGGAGATATCGATATAATTGTGAAGCCAAAGTTTTTTAAAAAGGCATATCAAATTCTGTATTTGTTAGGTTATAGGCAAGATAACAATACAAGTCCTAGTACACCACAAAAAGTAAATAGTGTTTATTATTGGGAAATAAGTATGTATGATACAACAAGAACTTATATAATTGAATTAAAAACAGCCAGTTCTGCAGTTAGAAAAAATTTTGGTGAATTATTTAAGTATAAGCATAATATTGAAATAGATAAGTTTGAAATATGTACTCTAAATCATGTCGGTACATTATTACATATACTATCTAATATGCATGAGGATAATATAGGTCGTAAATCAATCAACACAAATTTGAGAAATGATATTGAGGCATATGTAGCATTATGTAAATATGGATGTAACCTAGAGTTAGTTGAATTATCAGAAAAATTGGAAGTTCGTCACAAAATTTATGAGGTAATTAAAAGATTAGATGCGATATTTGGATTATCAGAGAATCAACTACATTTTGGAGAAAATTTTCACATCAAATATTGCAAATATAAACAAGAACTAGATGGCTGGTCAGATACACCGGAATGGAGAAATGGTGCGCTATTGTTTGAAGAAGATAAATCCTATAGTGGTAATTCTATTATGGAAGGTGATTATTCATTTGGGAAATTTGTCAGGTTGTTTAAGGATGCATGTTACTCAAAGCATAACTACACTGCAGATAGGATTTATATAAGAAAAGGTGATGTTTCAAATTCTATAATATATAGAGGATATAGAGGCTGTACTTATAATTTTAAAATAAGTAAAAGATATATTTTAACACTATATGTTAAAATACAGTTTAAAAACATAGCAGAATTACAACATTTAATAATATCATTATCATGGTATGAATTCGATAAAACAAGGAAAAACTGTGAAACATGTGTATGTGTTAATCTTTCTGAACTTATTGAGTATAATAAAATTAATTTGGAATATACAGGCTTGTTAATGTTTAAAGATAAAGAGATAGTGAAATCTATACAAGAAACGTGGGAAACATATAATAAAAACTCAGCCATTAGTTTAATAAATGTCAATAGAAGTATAGCAAAAATAAAAGTAGTATTGAATTTAAATAAAACTTTTTTTGATGGTACTCAAAAAAGATGTGTGGGTGAATTCTGCATATTGGATACAATACAAACAGGTAAGTTTAATCTTGGGATGCAAACATTTGACATTAATATAACCGACTTTTCTAAATAATGATTGTATATTTTTAGCTAAGAAGGATTGGGTAGTATTGGAAACACTAGAACTGGAGTTTAGGAAATACGCTAAATGGTTCAGTAATTGCAGGATATATTCATCATTAGGATATATGAGCCAATTGAATACAGAAATGATACTCTTTAAAAGATCTTTAAAAAGTGTTATCAATCAAGATAATGGCAGCAGTATACAATAATATAATTGATAACCAGATATAATAAGTTGTCCGATAGAAGCATTGTTGATCTAGATTGTAAATATTAGAATAAATTCAAATAGAGACAGTGTATATCATTTTTCACATCAATATAAATATTTCAAGAGGCAGAATTATGTTAAAAACTATATTTATACCAAACAATTCAATTGCTTCATATGTTCTCCTATATACGAAAGCAGGAATGAGGAACGAATCATATGATGAGATAGGAATTGCTCACCTTACAGAGCATGTTCTACTTGCTTTATTAAGCAAAAACATGAAAAAGAAATATGGTATGACAATTAATGGTTATACTAGAAAAGAATACACTACATATGTAATTCATGGTACACAATATGATTTAAAATATAGCACATATTTATTCGAAGAGTTAATAGATATTATTTTTAATTTTAATGATAATTCTAGTGTAGAAGAAATTATAAACAAACAAAAGATGGTCGTAAGTGAAGAAGAGAAAAGGATAATAAATAATAGTTTCACAATAGCAGCATTGAATAAAATCCAGTCTGAAATTCTGAATGATGGTCTTAATAATAATTTGATTGGTATTGAATCAAAAATAATGCAATCTAGCTACTCAGAAATAAAAAAATTTATAAGCAATAACTATAATTATTTCATTATTGTTATTGTTGCAGGAACAGCAAGTATTTGCCCAAATATAATTAATAGATATGAAAAATATAATTATATGGTATCTGAAAATATGCAAAGTATTGCATTGAATGCCGAAGCACCACATAAAAAGTTTACTTATTATGTACCAGAAATTGAAATTAGATATACTGGATGGAGCATAGATAGACCTCGAAATTTAAAGGAACACATCATTTATGACCTTCTTGTTAATATTTATAATGCAACTACTAATAATGAAGGAATAGAAGTAAAATACTTGAACTATAGTGATCAAGCTATGATTATGGAGATAAATAAAGCAGCCAGTAATAATACATGTGAAGGTATTTTGAAGCCAATAAATATAGGAAGAAAATTCCACAGTTTAAAAGATAGTTATGTTCTTCAGTTAACAGAGTTGCTTCAAACTGATAGATTTATTGCTGATTTTGCAGTTAAAGCTAATCACTTATACAATGAAACTGGCGAACCAGATTATTGGTTGACGAAGATATTGGACATTACTGAAAATGATGTTATTAATGCTCTATGCAGGTTGAATAGTACGATTATATTATAGAGATCAAATCAATAGACTACACTAAATAGGACAGAAAAGTATGATCCTGAAATACCAATAATAAAACAAAAGGCATACACAATTTAATTAAGGAGCCTGTTAGTACTTATGTACAGAAATGACAATAGGAAGTGTGACATCCTGAGAGAGTTGCATATTTCTGCGACTGAATGGTAGGCAAATAGAAAACAAGAGCAAGAACACAGTGTAATTCAATTATAAGTATAACAGGATTGATGAGGAGAACGAGGTGATTGAGTTTGCGAAATCACAAGCAGCTCTAGATGGTAACAACATTAATAATCAACAAAGGAAAAAGTCTAGAGGATATACTAAAGTATTAATGCAATGTTTTGAATGAAGGTAAGTGTGATCATGCGAAAATACCATGAATTCTGAATATAAGCAACGTACAGAGTCCTAAACATCTAGAAGTGTATATTACTACGAGCATAAGAAGGAAAAGGAAGATAGGCCATATACATAGACCAGTTGTGGCAGAAATGTACACAAGCATAAGTCACTATATAATAACGAAAATTAAAGAGTTAGATTTGGAGGATTTTGATATCAAGAGGGTGGATAAGCGGTAAAGGAACCTCTGGTGACAATTCGCTTGTTAAAGCTATATTCAAGACAGTGAGAGTGAATTTGTGAATAAAAATTGGTTTATGACATTGGAAAAATTAGAACAGGAGTTCACTTACTATATAAATCGTTTCAACATTTGCAGGATATATACATTATTGGGATATATAAGCTTAATCTAGTATAGAAGTGATACATTAAATAAAAAAGTGTTACCAATCTTAAGTAAAGAAATAGATACAAGTTAATACAAATATATTATACGAAGAGGTTAGAATCATGAAATTACAAGGTGATATAGGAGTGAAGTTAAGAACAGATTGCAAAATATCTGTCGATGGAGGCAAATACAGGATTTTATCAGATAGAAGTATTCCAAGCATTTCAATAGGCCCAATGATTGCTATGGTATTGGATATTCTAAATTCTGGATATACGATAAATGAAACAATAGATATCCTGGCAAAACTCATGAAATCTGAAAGAGAAATCATTGAAAAAAAACTTGAAGCAATTATAGAAATAACTGAACCTTTCATAGCTATGAATAATGATTTCCATTTGGAAACCAATATAGATATCAAAAAATATTTAAAAGACATAGGTATTGAAAAAGATACTTTAGAAATTATAAGGAAACCTTTTCCTGCTTATCTTGTTTTTAATCTTACTGATAAATGTGAGCGAAGATGTATTTATTGTTATGAAGAAGCTATTTCTATTCCTAAGGGAAAAAAAGTAAACGCAGAAATTGATGTTAACAGATTTAGAGTGTTACTCAAAGAAGCTGTTGATAATGGTTGCAGTAAATTCGAGATTGGAGGAGGAGATCCGTTTTGCATATGCAATATAGCAGAATATTTAAAAGTAGCAATGAAATCTGATATGGATTTTACAATTTCTACTAAATCTTTTCTGTCAAAAGGTATGTGTCATGAAATAAGGGAAATAGGATTAAAAGAAATCCAAATTAGTATGGATTCACACATTGAAGAAATTGCGGATATGCTTATGTGTTCTAAAAATGCATATAGCGAAATTCTAGAGACAATTAAAAACTTACAAGATGAGAAAATTAATATTAGATTAAAAATGGTAGTAAATAAATATAATATTGAACACATTGATAAATCAATTATTTTTTTTGGCGATAAAGGAATAAAAGATATTTCGTTTAACTTGTATGGGATGTCTTGCGGTAGACATTCAAAAATTCTTTATCCAACTGAGAAACAAATCGATATATTTGAAAGTAATATACTAAAACTGAAAAATTATATAAACAAATCAGAAATGAATCTTCAATATATACCGGGTATGGCTAATGAGTTCTACAAAAGAGGAAATGCTAGCCTTGCATATAAAACTTGTATGAGAGGAATTTGTGCTAGTTGTACTTATAGTATGACAATTAGACCTAATGGTGATGTTGTCTACTGTTCATTTCTTTCTAAGCATCCCGATTTTGTGATTGGTAATATACTAAGAGAATCTATTAATTCGTGTTGGAATTCAACAAAAATTAAACAATTAAGAAATCCTGAACGATACAGATTTAAGAATACAATATGCTATGATTGTGATCTTTTTGATATATGTAAAGAAAAACGATGTTATCTAAGGTCAATGGTATATAAGGGAACACCTTATGATATTGATCCATGGTGTAAATATGGAGATTCGAATTTTCATGACTACTAAATATAGTTAAAAATGCATAACTATTTTGACATAAATATACCGCTCCAAATTATCAACACACGAAATGATGCATCTATAGTTACCTCTTTCTTGTCTTATTGTTAATATCATTAAATGACATCTGCGCATATAGCCTTTGGTAAATATTGACCGGTACATCCCTTCCAAGCAAATCATGTAGCCTATATGTGTCGTATTTCCTTATATATGCATTTATTCCCTTTATTAATTCCACTAGCGTGTTGTACTTATCTATGTATATGTCATCATACTTATGGTTTCTGAAGAAACGTTCGGCCCTAATATTGTTCAAAGACTGTCCTTTACTGTACATTGATATCCTGACACTATAGCTCTTGATAAGGTTAAGTAATCAGGGTTTGTAAAGAGGCTTTCCTAGTTGCAGTTGATCATATCTAGTCTCTTCCTTGATAAAACTCTTTTAAGGCAGGACAAAACGAATCCTTTATCCAGAGTGCTAGACAGCTTGCATTCGACCACACAGCAGCTGTACCAATCCAGGATCATAAACAGATACATGAATCCCTTGGTCATCTTGATATATGTGTGTAAAAGTCAAGCACTTTTTTTATGGGGGGGCGGTAATTATTACCAACCATCTTACAAATAAACTGCCATGTACTCTTCCTGTTTATCAGGATATCCCTTCTGAGTATGCCGGTTATCTTGCGGTACCCGTATGTGGGGCTCTCAGTATGGATCCTGTCGATCAGGTGCATTATGCTGACTGTGCGCTCATCCTCCGTCCTTGGCTTCGGCTCATAATATGCGCTGCTCCTATTTACCTTTAAAAGCTCGCATTCACTTGATTGTCACATCAGAATGGTTGAGGTCAGCATATTTAGGACGGTCACTTTTTCAGAAGTGGAGGAATTTTTTTAAATGCTTCCCTAGTCGTTCCCTGGAATTCCGACTTCCAATGACTGATGACTGCCAAGTTGATCTGGTACCTTGCTGCCAATTCATTTAGCGTCATTTCCTCACGCAGCAGTTCCAGTACCACCTTTGCTTTAAATTCTGGTTTAAAATTGCTCTTAGTCTGCTCATGCCTCTATTTAGCTATGTTTTACATATTCGCATCAACTGGTATGGGTGCAGTATATAGAAAGTAAGAAAAAAAACAAAATAATGAAAAGGAAGGTAATAATTATGGAATTTAAACCAATAGTTGAAAAAGACACAGAACTAGTAGTTGATAAAGAAAAAGGTTGTGGATATTTAGTAGATAATGCAAAACATAGACTTGCATACCAAAAGATTAGACTTACGCCTATCTCCGCACTAATATTATCATTTATGGATGGCAATTATTCTATTAATGAAATTGCTGAAATGCTTTCAAGGATTACACAATTAGAAATTAACTGCTGTAGAGAGTCAATTATCAAATGTGTAGATATGTTTCAAGGGCAAATAGTGCATAATAATATGAATAATGTTAGGATAATGCCCTCCCCTGATATCATTTTAAGGTATGTTAGGAAGTACAACCAGAATGACTTGACAACATCAGTGTTTCCTGATTTTCCGTTGGGATTGGTTTATATGGCTACACAGAATTGCGGTTTCTATTGTAAGTATTGTTTTCAAGGTGCAGGAAAAGACAGCAATAAAGAGGAAAAATATCTGTGTATTGAAAGGTGGAATGAAGTAATTAAGGAAGCTTCAAATGCAGGTACAAATTCGCTTATAATTGGAGGAGGTGATCCTATGTTGCGAAAGGATTTAGAGAAATATATTGCTGCTGCAAGTAAGTTTAACCTCTATAGCATCGCATCAACTAGAATGGAATTAAGCGAAAAACGAATAGAAAGCCTTATTAACAGTGGATTAAAATGTATACAGTTAAGTCTTGATTCATTTGATAATAAAACCGTTGATTTCCTGTCTGGGCGCGAAGGTACATATGATGGACTAACCATGAATCTTAAGAGACTTGCAAAATATAATATTGACATAACTATCAGAAGTGTCCTAACAAAATACAACATAGGTCATTATAAAGACTGGGTTGATTTTTGTATTGAAAAGGGTGCAACTTCTCTTGCTTCTACAATTTATTTTGCGTCGTGCGGAAGACATGATAAAGATTTATATCCAACGAAAGAACAAGCATTGAAACTACTCGAAGATGGTTTTGAAGTAAAAGATAAATATAAAAATTCTGGTATACCAATATATCTTGATAGTAATTATGCATCTTTTATGGATAGTAACATAAAATATGTGAGTGTAAAAAGACCATATTGTTTAGGGTCTAAGTCTCAAATACTCATCAAGCATGACGGTAAAGTTTCGTTTTGTGACAGTTTGACATTTGATGAAAGGTTTGTTGTTGGGGATGTGAATGAGAAAGGGATAAGGGAAATATGGCAAAGTGACAAAATGAATTTTTGGAGAAATCCTCCTAGAGAAAAATTTCAGGGTACAGAGTGTGAGAATTGCCAGCTTTTTTATAAGTGTTTACCAAAAAGATGCTACTTGAGATCTGAAGTTGCGAATGGAAGCCCGTTTACGAAGGATCCCTGGTGTTCAATAAATAAAAATAGTAAGGATACCTTTTTAGTATGAAAAAACAGAATAATAGAGACGATTATATTCAGATGATACCTTTTAAGAAAAAAATCATCAAGAAATATATTAATATTAACGAATTAGGCATAAGTATAGGTATAAATGCTAATGTCAATATAATTTGTCAAGATTTTCTTCCCGAGAGCTATTTTGCTGATTATAACAAATATAGCGAAGAGGCTAATATTTATTTAGTATACTTACCAGGGTTTATTGAAAATTCAGAGTATGATTATATACCAAAACATTTTATAAAGAAATCTAATAGGATGTATAAGCAAGGCATAGAAAACACAATCTATGTTGATGAAAAAGCAGCCATGACAGTTTTTCATTATCCATATCATGCTTTAATTTACAGTAATTTTAATTTGAATGAAACTTTTATTTGCTGCGGAAACATGAATACACTTGAGTTATGTGCAAAATCAGCTATAAAACAAACTTTAGCAACTGGACTTCTTACACAAAAGAGATATGTATTACATGCTTCTGCAGTTTCAGATGGAAGAAATGCTTTTATTCTGCTAGCTGGAGGAAGAGCTGGTAAGACAACAACATATTTAAATTTATTATGTAACGGATTTAAAGCAATGAATGACGATTTTATATTTATATCTATACGTGATAATCAGATAATTGTCGAAGCTTTACCTTCATATGTTAGCATAAGAGAATCTAGTTTAAAATATATTAAAAAGCTCCCCGTTCTAAATATGAGTGATTATCAAAAAGGGCTTGAGGGTGAAATTTACATAAATCCATGTAAAGAGTTGCATGTTGAGCATATATTTCAAGCACCTTTAGAGAAAATTATAATACCAAATATTGGGTTTGAAAAAAATAACATATATAAAGTAAATCCAATAATAGCAAGGCGAAGACTAATTAGAAGTTTAAGTGCACTAAATCCACAATTTAAAATTACTAGTGATATTACAGAATTAGTAACTGCTTTAGAGAATAAATCATACTATATGGCTGAGATATCAGAGGATACTGAAGATTTTAATATAAAAATTATAGATATTTTAATGAATTCGTAAAACTTGTGAAGCTGAATATTTATTTATTTAGAAAGGAGGAATTATTATGACTAATGAAATTTATGAAGAACTAAGTGAACTTGCTAATGAAATGTCTGTTAGCATAGAAGATTTAGACGATATGGAAGTGCTTTGTGCTTGTACAGGAGTAAGCTGCCTGGTTTTAATGAGTGTATGGTAAATTAGTGTAATTTTATTAAAAACATAGCTTCATAAGTTTATCCCTTGACAGCGTAACAATGTTATGTTATGCTGTCATTGGGAGTTTTATGATGAATGAGATAAAGTTCATATCAAAAAAGGAATTATTAGCGAAAACAGGTATCTCATATGGCCAGCTGTATAGATGGAAAAGAGAAGGTGTTATACCTGAGAAATGGTTTATCAAAAAGGCCTCATTTACCGGACAAGAAACATATTTTCCAAGGAAACAAATATTAGGCAGGATTAGAGTTATAAAGAAACTAAAGTCAAACTATTCTCTTGATGAGTTATCAAGCATATTATCTCCTGATATTTCTGAAAAGAGATTCTTAATAAGCGAATTGAGTAAAATCGAAGAAATATCGTCTAGTACTTTTATTAATATAAAAGAAATTTATGAGAAAAGTATTTTTTCCATGAAAGAGATAGTTGCTTTTATCTGCATTTCAAGATTACAAACTAAATATATGCTTGACATGGAGCAAACGAAAATAATCATGAATGATATTAAAGACTGCATAAGCAATATTAATGGCCTTGACTACAAGATGGCAATTTTAGAGTTTTCTGGGCAGTTAACAGCAATTCTACATAGTAACGACACTGAAATAATTATTAGCAGAAAGTTACTAATTATAGATGAGTACGATCTAAAAGAGGTTTCAGACACAACGGTTCTTAAATACAGGGAACATTTATTTTATTTTAATAAGGAGGTAGATGAGGATCTTGATGAATAATCATTTTGCGATGGGCATAAACGAATATACTGGGCAGTTTAAAAAAGTCAGAGGGACTGGGATGATAAAGATTTATGATTCTAATATCGAAGACTTATTTGTGTCAGGGGTCATTGATATAACGAACACAAGAATTAATAAATCAAAACTTGTCGGTGAAGTGTGCGCTAAGAAAGTGGAATTTGAAAATGTGGAAATAATTGGCAATTTTGCTGGAATGGGAATATGCAAAGCAAAAATAATGCATGTTGCAGGTAATCTCAATGTTGAAATTCTAGATACTGTCATTATATGTGATAGTAAACATATGAAGAAGGAAGCAAATAATAATATCAAATGGTCTGGGATTATTAAAGCAGTGACATTCGAAAGCTATAATGATTTCACAATCAAATCCAATTACATATTCAAAAATATAATAAATGTAAACAAACTATTGTCAGGTGATAGAATTTTCTGTGATAATCTGTTTTCTTTCGATATTATAAAAACGGAATGTATAAACGCAGATAATGTTTATATTACTGCTATTAAAGGATCTGATATCAGACAGATTGAGGGAGGGAAAGTAGTAATTGGCAAGGAACTAATACAAAACGAAAGTATTAGAGACATACCAAAAACAATAGATATTAGTAAAATAAAAAAAATGAAGTCAAATGAAAAAATTGAAGTATATTTTATTGAAGCAGATGAAGTGGATGTTGATTATTTGAAGGCAATTAAAATCTGTGGCAAAACTGTCAGTATTGGAGATAATTGTATTGTTGATACTGTTGAATATAGCAAAGAACTGATACTAGGTAAAAATGCAATTGTAAAAAAGGTGACTAGATTATGAGAGAAAGTAGAATAAATGGCTTAGGCAAGGTTCATAAAGGGAAGTTTGATAATATTTTAATTGAAGGAATAGGTATACTAGGTGGAGATATTGAAGTAGAGAATATTAAAGTACATGGGTTAATGTTAGCAAAAGGAATGTTGAAAGTATCGGATATGATACTTAATGGGACGATTCGTTTAGCTAAAGGAATTGATGCTAACACAATTCAAATAGATAATGGTACTATTATAAGTAAAAGCAAGATTTATGCGTCTCTACTGGACTGTAAAGGAAATATACGGATAAAAGGTGATATAAATTCAGAAACAGTGAAGATTTATGGTAAAGGTAAGGCAAATAGTATAGTCGGTGACAGTATCTTTATTAAAAGCAAATCTCAAACAGAAAAAGGCAGAAGAACAAACCATGTAATGAACGGAGTTGCGAATAATAGATTCATAATTAGTCGAATAGAAGGTTCGGTAATTGATGTTGACAGTATTAACTGTAAAAGGATAGAAGGTGATTTTGTAAAGGTAAAAGGTAAATCAATTGTTGGACAAATCTACTATACAAAATCTCTTGAAATAGATGCTGATTGCAAAGTGGATAAAATAGTAAGACATGATTAAGAATGAGGATAATCATATGAGTAGTTATAATTCTCCGATTAACATTTATAGGAAAATAGTCAGTTTATCAAAAATAAATATGACGAAACTTATTATGTGGATGATTTTAATGTTCCTATTAATAATAATTGATATTGCTTTTGCATTACTTATCGGATTAAAAAGTGAGATTATAATTACTGCTAGCGGTAGTATGAGTAGTTTTGATTTAATTTTACTATCAAGTTTATTCCTTTTTAAGATAGCATTAGCAGCAATCAATGTGCAAATAGTTTCAAAATTTAGGGAGAATATTGCTCTGATTTTCAGAGAAAAGACGATGAACTCGCTTCTTCATTCGGATTATATATGGTTAAAGCAACAGGAGAGTGGAGATATCTTAAGTAAAAGTGGTATGAATCTTACTAATTCTATAACATTCATCGCTAATGATCTGCCTGAATTAATCATTTTAATTTCTCAAATTATAGTCAGTTTCATTGTTGTATCAATAATCAATTGGAAGGTTGCCTTACTTTATTTCACATCATATCCATTAATTTTATTTATTCAAATTATTTTTAGTAAACCAGCTCAAGTTGGATTTAAAGAGGCATTTGAAGAAAAAGGTAGATATATGGGTATTGTTCAAAACGTCTTTAAGAATACTTTTATAATAAAGATATATGAGTACTTCCCAAATATCCAGAAATGGATTGAAGAGTCTTTTAATATATATGCTTCTAAGTATAGAAGAACCTGGATAATTGGTATACCAGGTATGATTATGGCGATGATACTGTCTTTACTGCCAATGACACTATTAGTAATCGGATGTTATTTTGGGGTAAGGGATAATTTTATGCAGATAGGTGGTCTGGTTGCAATTCTGATAATAACAAGCCCTCTTGATAACCAACTAAGGACAGTATTTGATACAATTTTACGTACTCGTTCAAGAGCTGAATCAGCCAATAGGATGATGACCCTATGGGAAGCACCATTGGAGAGCAGGAAGGAAACGGCAGGAGTAACACTAATCGAGGATAAAGAACCATTACTGAGGATAGATAACATATCTTTTAAGTATAATAATGATTATATTCTAGATGGTTTAAATATTACAATTAATAAAAGAGACCATATTGTAATTTTTGGGGAAAATGGCAGCGGCAAAAGTACACTTCTTAACATCATAATGAATATATATGATATTGAAAAAGGTGCTATCTATTTAAAAGGTATTAACTATATGGATATAGACAAGGATATATATAGAAGCAAATTCTCATTTGTTCCACAAAACAATTATATTTTTTCCGGTCCTTTGGTGGACAATTTGAAACAAGGGAAAAATAATGCGACTGAAAGTGAGATTACATATGCAATTCATGAAGCGAATCTAGAAGGATTTATTTCAGATTTAAAAGAAGGCTTGTTAACCCACACCAATGAAGCCGGAACTTGCTTCTCAGGAGGTGAAAAACAGAGAATTGCAATAGCAAGAGCACTTATAAAAGATGCTGAAATTGTTCTTCTAGATGAAATATCTTCTTTTTTGGATGATCAGACAGCTGATAGCATATTGAATATTATTAATGAGAAATTTGCTGATAAAACTGTTATCCAAATATCTCATGATCAGAATAAGATTATTAAAGCAAATAGGATCATTACCTTGGTGAATGGGAAAGCTGTAGAAATTACCAACTAAAGCTTTAATCGAATAATTGGAGGATTTTATGTTAGATAAATTTGCCAGAATAAAAGATATGGTCTCTGTGTTCAGGAATACTTATAGATATCTTCCCCACAAAACTGGTTATATTCTTCTAATGTTGATTTTTGCATCAAACAGTTTCATATTCAACTATATATTTGCGGTGGTTCTACGGGATATAGTAACAATTGTTATTGATGGGACATACGAAATACAACAAGTAATAATGAGATTTTTGCTGACATTCTCAATATACTTAATAATTCTTGGAGTTACCATACTGGGTTCAAATTCTATGGTTTTGAATGTGGAAAAAAATATAAACTTACAGTTTGCATCGGCATATTTGAAAAGGAATTATCTAATTGATATGCACAGCGGTGATGCAATGTCCCGGCTCGATATAGATATGTACAATCTTATAAGTATACTAAATGGTAGTTTTCTTTCATTAATGATGCCAATTATAAGTGGAGTTGGTGGGATGATAGTCATTTTTTCAATAAATTATATAATGGGTATGTTTTGTGTTGGATTAGGTGTTATAACTTTAATGGCCCACGTTATACTTAATAAGCCATTAAAAACTAAAAATGAAAAAATTCAGAGGATTCATGGTATATTAAGTTCACTTCTGACTGATGTAGTAGCAGGCGGATTAATCATTAGATCATATGAAAGTCAACATATGATGAAAGATAAATTTATGAAGTATGCGACTGATATAAAAGATACCGCATTTGATAGAATAAAAGTGGAGGTTATTCAAGCAATTATTGGCACTTTTAGTGGCTTTGTTTCTTATGTTGGCATCATTCTATTCGGATATATTTTCCTCGCAAATAATCAAATCGGACTTCCTGAATTACTGATGGTACCCACATTAAGTAGCGGTGTTGTATTGATGTTTGTAAATGTTGGCAGTGAATGGGCTTCTCTGGAAAAGAATATACCTGGTGCAAAAAGAGTAATAGATGCACTGAATATTGAAGAAGAAAACAGAAATGAAAGTGGTATTGTAATAAACGAAAACGAGATAGGTATACCCTCTTTAACGATAAAAAACATGGATTTTCAATATGATTCTGACCATGATTCCAAAAAAGTATTGAATGACATATCGCTAGATATAAAACCAGGTGAAATTGTGATGATATGTGGTGTTTCAGGAAGTGGTAAAACTACATTTGTAAATTTATTGACAGGTATTATTGAATTGCAAAAAGGTGACATCTCGATAGACAAGTATTCAATACATCAAGTAAAGCGTTCATGCTGGAGAAAATTATTCGCCTATGTTCCTCAGAATAGTGAATTATTAAGCAGGACATTTCTAGAAAATATAACCATGGGAAGACATCCATATAATTTAGATAAACTGAGGGAAATAACGAAAAGTGTCAAAATAGATGCTTTTATTCAGAAACTACCTAATGGCTATAATGAAGATATTATAAATAACGGTAACAATATGTCTGGTGGACAAAAACAAAAGGTTGCCATAGCAAGGGCGTTATACAGTAATGCACCTATACTGATACTTGATGAGCCTGTATCTTCACAGGATGAGGACTCAAAGAAGCAATTGTCTGAGATATTAAAAAGTCAAAAAGGTAAAAAAACCATAATACTAATCACTCACCTCCCCTTTATAAATGATTTGATTGACTCAAAATATACTATTAAAGACGGAAGTATGTTTGTAAACATTAAATAGAAATTCACATAAGAAGGTATATGAACTAACCTTTGTCAAGTAGACAGACAATTAAATCAAAAACTAATACTAAGTGCCTGGTTTCGATACACAATCGGAGCCAGGCATTTTAATCTCTTCTGGAGACGTTCTTTGTTGTAGAATTCAATGTATTCTTTAACTCTTGAAATCAGATCT
>Ga0172381_10001739_pt1 | contig 24868 bp, 41 predicted proteins | sample Leawel6488metaG_FD_119754 | JGI IMG/M metagenome (GOLD analysis project Ga0172381, IMG submission 119754) | Leachate microbial communities from a municipal landfill in Southern Ontario, Canada - Leachate well 64-88 metaG | ecosystem: Engineered > Solid waste > Landfill > Unclassified | place... | reverse complement strand
TGACATGGGCATAAAGGACACGGTGACCGTGTCCGACGGGACGAAGTTCGATGTATCCGAGCAAGAAACCGAGAAACTTAAACGTCTCCAGCGCCATCTGGCCCTGAAGCACGATAAGGACTCAAAGCGACGGAATCATCTTCTCCGGCTCGTGCGGCGTGAATACCAGCACATATCCAATGTGCGGGATGACAATGCCAACAAGATCGTCCACTGGCTATATGCCAATTATGATTTTGTCTATTTCCAGGATGAGCAGATATCCGAATGGAAGAAATGCAGACGCCGCGGCTATGGCCGCTCCGTCCAGCATTCATGCCTCGGAAGAATCAAGCAGAAGCTCATCCAGAAAGAAGGCTTTGCATCATTCATGCTCTCAAAATGGGAACCCACGACCAGGCTATGCACCGCCTGCGGTTCCCTCCTCAATATGCCGCCCAGCAAGCGCATCTTCGCATGTGACTGCGGCATCACGGAGGACAGGGACATTCATGCCGCAAAGAACATTCTATTGATTGGCTCGTCACATAGAGCCGAGCGGGCGGAACGCCCCTCCGTCGAGAATCACCTGTCCGTCCCCTGCTTGCAGGGAACTTCCATAGCTGATCCGTTGAAACGAAAAGAAGCCCACTCCCTTTAGGGTGAGGGTAGTTCACTAAATATGAGGAGATTTTATGTGGTCATTATTCATCATTCTAAATTGCTACGGAGCGTGCTCTGCTTCTCCTACATTTGCAGTAGTACCTGGATTTTCGAGTCAAAAAACGTGCCTTGAGTATAGTAAGCAAGTGGAATCTATGAAGCATTTCGAAGAATTCACATTCAAATGCATAGAGGTAAAATAGCATGGCAAAGATGAAAAAGTTAGAAAATTTGAATGATTACCGAGCATTTTTATCTAAAAATTTCTCAACTAATTGGCTAACTGCCGCTGAATCGTCTATTGCTAAAGTATTCGGATTGCCAAAATATCCGTGCTTTGCATATATAGAATACATTTATGACGATGATGAATTTTGGGGCGACGGTATGAAGAAAGAATGCATTATTAAATATGTTTAAGGAGCTATATATGATAATTGATCATAATGCTACATGTGAAGATTGCCAACTATTTAATAAATGCCTTGATGAAGCAACTAGGCTTAATCAAACATTCTTTCCAGATTATCGTTTCTCTGATTGCTCTGATGCGCATAAGGTACTTAAAAATAATCTATCCTTATCTAAAGATGTAGGTACAATTAAAGTGATTATTGGTCACGATGGATCTAGTTCAATTGACGAGGATACTGCCACACTGTTGGGCGTGCATGACTTGTGGGATAAATATGTGCAACCTAAGGAAAGAACGTATGCTAACTACTTATTCCTAGATATGAACCCAGTACTTAGGACAGACCCTGAGCTTATAAAGGCAGTAGAATCCAAAGATGAAAAATTTCTAGAAGAAAACAGAATCCATTTAAGGGTAGTGAGTATTCCATCGGATGTGAATTGGATCGTTGAAGAAGATGGAGAGACTGGTAGTGAGTGGATATCTGAAGTACATCGTACATGGTACTATAACCCATTGGATAAGTAAATAGCAATATTGCTATTAACCATGTGGAAAAATATAAATTCTATGTATATTTAATTGTAAACACTTAAGGAGATCGAAATGAGATTAGTAATGTCTAGTTTGATGATGTCTATATCCCTTAGCACTGGCTTATACCTGCTATTAAATAATATACAAACTTGCACTGAATTATCTGGCTGGCTAGTTGTAATAATGCTATTAGGATTATTCTTTGCTGGATTGATGGTATTTACTAATATTCTTATGACGGCTGAAAAGTAAGGCACTTATGAAAAGAAAACGTTCGATAAGCTATTCGAAGTACCTAAAATAAAGGATTCTGATTCCTATGGCAATTGGCTAAGGCAGAAATGTGTAGATTTGCGTTATGCTGTGGAATACATGATGACTAAGATAGATAATCTATATGGTGATGCCGGGGAAAGTCCATCTGAACGCGAGAAAGCAGCGAATCGATGTTATGAAGTGTACTGCAAAGTGATTAACCAGAAATAGGTGGCACGAATACGATGTCAATGGAACGCTTAGTAATGTGAAGCATTCCGACGGATTCGAATGGAAGGTTTAACCAAATAGGTAATTAAATGAACGGTATCGAGAACAGCGATACGATAGCCGAAGTTAAAGTATCGATAGTAAAAGGAAATGCTATCCTAAACGGTGATAGCTACGATATCTGGACTCACAATGAATATGATTCCAATGGTAATAAGATTCATGCTACCTGCTCCAGTGGACATGAACTGTGGTATTCCTATGATTCTAAGGGAAACCTGATTCATGATAAGGATTCCGTGGGATTCTCAAGGTGGTACGAATACGATAAAGGAAACTTAATTCATACTAAATTCGTACCAGCCTTCGATTGTTGGTATTCATATGATTCTAATGGAAACAGAATTCATGAGACGAGTTCGGATGGATCCGAATGGTGGCACGAATATGATTGCCATGGAAATCGGATCCATGATAAGTGGTCGAACGGATTCGAATGCTGGTATGAACGTGATGCCAATGGAAAACTGATCTATACGAAGAATTCCAACGGATCCGAACATTGGTTTGATGATAGCGGCAAGCCGATTCGCTATAAGGATGCCGACGGATACGAAAAATGGTATGACCGTGATTCTCTAGGAAATACTATTCATGAGAAAAATTCACGTGGATCAGAATGGTGGAATGAATATGATGCAAATGGGAATTGCATCTATGAAAAGAGCGAAGACGGATATATCCGTATATTCAAGTATATCTACAAAAATATCAACGGTAAATCCCTAGTAGAATGGCAGCTTTCCAACAAGTAATACACCGGTAAACATGTAGCATTATTGTTATACTTAGCAATAGATGATTATTTAAAATGAGAAAATGCCAGTATTTTTCATTTATAATCGCGAAACACAATCGAATTGACTATATTTGATCAATATAAAATATCTTTTGTATAGGTACTATATGAAAACACATCCAGTATATTTAATGTTTACCAATGACACCGAAACATATCAAGGGTTAAAATTAAAGACGGGACGTAATACTGATACCAATAAAGAATTAGCACAATCTAGACTGTATTTCACTGATGTTATGCATTTACTGTACTTGCATGATTTCGATAGTGTATATGTCCGGGAAGTAATTCTACCTGAAGGCGAACGTGTTGTAAAGATGGATTCTAAATACCGGGCGGAAAATATAATCCTTGGAAACCGTCATGATTTATCTAAGTTATCTACCTGGAAGTGGCTGGTTGACAAAGGACTGGATGTTACTGATGACAATAACTATGCTATACGCCGTGCAAGTCTGAACGGGAATCTCGGTGTTGTGGAATACCTGGAATCTCAAGGAGCCAGGCTCCCTTAATTATTTCTAGGGTTAGGATCACAGATTTCATTGTTTTTATATTATACCTAAAATAATATAATTTACTATATTTAGTATGTCATTGTCACAAAGGATTCATATGTACGTTAATTCACCTTTCAATTACACCGGGAACAAGTTCAAACTTCTTCCGCAGTTAGTTGCACATCTTCCGGAATCTACTGATAATATGACCCTTGTTGATCTGTTCAGCGGATCAGGAACGGTGTCATTCAATCTGGCAGGGATGTTCAAAAATGTGGTATCTAATGAATATATATTTGACATTCAACGGATACAGAAAGTGCTCTCCACAGGAAGCGACACTGATTTTGCAAGGTTAATAGAGTGCCTTAAAATGTTCTCGTCATCAGACTATGACAGATATCAGATTCTCCGGGATGAGTACAATTCGCTTCTTACATCCGACTTTACCGGAAGCGGGGAGTACATAAACGACAAGATCACGTTTCTTAATTACAAGGCTTACCGCCTGTACGGGCTCATGCTGTCCTGCACAAACAATATGATGAGGTTCAACCGTCATGGGCTATTCAATCAGACCTGCGGAAAACGTATGTACAATGAATCCACGGAAAAGAAACTCACCGAGTGGCGGAATCTTCTTAAAACCATACGTAATGTGGATATAATCTGGGGTGATTTCGAAACGGTTTCAGCAAATTCCATGCGCGTCCAAAACATGTCCGATGTATTCTTCTATGCAGACCCACCATATTCCAATACAGAGGCTGGATATAACGCATTCTGGAAACAGAATGATGATGAACGCCTTTTTAAGTTCATATCCGATTTTTCCGATGCCAAATGGATGATTTCCGGAACGGACATCCATGGAGATGAAAGATGCAAGCTACTGGATCTTCTGTCGGAATCAGGTAAGTTCAAGATGATTGAACTTGAATACGACTACAAGAAAGTAGCTAAAAAGAAATCCACAGAAACGCATGAAGTCATAATGGTAAATTATTAAGAAATATATGTAGCGATGCCTACCGATAATCCCGAAGAAGTTACCATTAAAATCCCAGTGAAATATAAAATTGATGCCGATAACTCTTGCTTCTGATAAATTACATTTGAATGTAACATTATGATACAGTGTAGATATATGCTTGTGGAGAAGGCACGTTCTGACCGGCCTGATATGATGGATTGATTATAGTAATCTACTTATTCCAATATAAGAGTTATAACTAGGAGAATAATATGCAAATTTCAAAAACTCAATGCGAATCCGATGGCGAAGGTAACAATATTCATACGAAGTGGTCAGATGGTTCCGAAGAATGGTATGAGTATGATAAAGATGGTAATACCATTTATATGAAGCATTCAGATGGTGTTGACCGTTGGCATGAGTATGATTCAGATGGGAAGAAGATTCACACTAAGTTCTCCGATGTATTCGAAGAATGGTTCGATACAAAGGGAACCATCATTCATACGAAATTTCCAGGTGGAATTGAAAAATGGTATGATGATAAAAATAACGTGATTCATGAGAAGGATCAAGATGGCTTAGAGAGTTGGCATGAATATGATGCTGAGGGACATACTATTCACACTATATGTTCCGACGGTGATGAATATTGGTTTGATTCCGATAGGCATATTATTCACAGAAAATATTCTACCGGGGCAGATAAGTGGTATGAATATGATTCCAATGGAACGATCAATGGTACTCACGTGAATAATTCCTATGGTAATGAATTTTGGTATGATTCCGATGAGAATATAATTCATGAGAAGTGGCCCAACGGAGTAGAACGATGGTATGATGCCAATGGGAAGCTGAGTCATGTGAAATATTCCAACGGAGGCAAATTATGGTACGATGCTAAGGGCAACGTAATTCGTAAGAAAGATAGTACAGGAGCGGAAAGCTGGTTCGATAATAAAGGTAAACTTATTCATGCTAAGGATTCTAATGGCTATGAATGGTGGTATGATGCCGATGGAAACATTATTCATACGAAAGAGTACGACGGAGAAGAATATTGGTATGAGCGTGATGTCAAGGGGACTAACCATCTTATTCATAAGAAATTTCTCGACTCATCAGAAAAATGGTACGATATCAAGGGCCAACTTATTCAGGAGAAGTCTTCTGACGGAAAAGAATATTGGTATGGCGCCAATGGGATAATGATTCATGCGAAGCGTTCAGACGGATTAGAAATGTGGTATGAGTATGATGCCAAAGGAAACCTTGTTCATGCGAAAGAGTCCGACGGATACGAATATTGGTATGAGCGTGATTCCAACGGGAATAAGATTCACGATAAGGATTCCGATGGATTCGAAAAATGGTACGATGCTAAGGGTAACGTAATTCGTAAGAAAGATAGTACAGGAGCTGAAAGCTGGTTCGATAATAAAGGTAAACTTATTCATGCTAAGGATTCTAATGGCTATGAATGGTGGTATGATTCCAATAGAAATCTTATTCATTGTAAGGATTATTCTGGATTAGAAAAGTGGTATGAATACAATGATAAGAGAAACCTGATTCATTATAAGGATTCCGTTGGAGATGAATATTGGTATGAATATGATGACCAAGGAAACCGTATTTACACCAAATTTTACGATGGCTCTGAAATTTGGAATGATGCCAATGGGAATAGTATTCATGAAAAATGGTCAGACGGGACCGAATATTTTTATGATGTCAATAGTAAAGGTAAAAATACAAGGAGTTAATTAAATGAATCATATCATAAGCAAGATCCTAAATGCTATCTCAATGATCCGTGGGAAGGTTTCCGAATACCAGGGGAAACTTATTCGGGATAAGGATAATTCTGGATACGAACGATGGTATTTTGATGGAAAACTGATCCATACTAAGGATTCGGATGGATATGAAGAGTGGTACGATTCTAATGGACGTATGATTCGTAAGAAGTATTCAGACGGATTAAAAGAATGGTATGAATATGATGAGCAGGGCAGACTTGTTCATTATAAGACATCAAATGGATTAGAAGATTGGTATGATTCTAAAGGAAATATTATTCGTAGAAACCATTCCACTGGATGCGTATATTGTGCCGAATACGATTCTAATGGCAACCGGATTAATTCTAAATATCTCAAAGAGACTTAATTAATGTAGTTATCCGTTACAAAAAATCCACCAAAATCGATCATGCGACCGCCTTGGCTGATTCTCTAGGTTTGTAGACCCTGTAACGGAGCGACAACAGCATTTCCTTCACCTTCCATCTTCGGAGCGTCTTGGGTGAATAGCTACCATTGCCTAATTTGCTGCTGGTCAACAACATGTCCCGAAGCACTGCTTCAGAGACTCGCATCAATATGTTAACCGATGCATTGCGGTCAGCATTATCTTTGTACCCACACTCCAGGCACTCGAATTCCTCTTGATTCTTGCGGTTCCCATCATCCATGAAACCACACACAGGGCAGGTCTGTGATGTATACTCAGGATGGACGGTGGAAACGGCTATACCGTATTTTCTGGCTATGTGCTCGAACTCGTCCTTGATGGCCGACAAATGCATCTCCTTAATGATACGGTTAAAATTGATATCATCCTTCGTGGCAAACGATCTTCCGAAACCATTGCCCAGATCCTCGAACACAGCATGGTTCTCTCCATTGGCTATCATCTGCTTACAGATAGCCGCGCAATTCCTTTCCGTGTGGTGCTTGATCTTCCTGCGTAGCGTAATGATCTTCTGCTGTCTGCGCTTTCCTTCCTTGTAGTCTGGTTCTTTCGTCTTCAACTCATCGGTATGCAGTAGCTCCTTGATGAGGGCATCCAACGCTTCCCTGTTGTGATCCACAGATATTCCATTGGAACCAGTGAGTTGGTTGTGCTTGCTGTTCGCATCGAACCCAACGAATGTATCCGTTGATGACGCATCCGGATACTCACGATCCCCAGCGTGTGACAGGATGACCCGGATTGTCTTATCAAGTTCGTTGAAGCACACCACATAACTCGTGTCCGTGCCGTTGGTGTATCGCTTCAACGACCCGTGGAACTTCCTGCTGTACAGCACAGGGATCTTGATGCTGGATCTGGTTTCCGTCCAACTGAAGCAAGCAAACGCCTTGATCACGGAACCGAAGTTCGTGTTGTATGAAACGATGTCGCTTGACAGCCTACTGCGTCCACGGAACGACAGACTCTTGAATTCAATCGGTTCATGGTAACGTGCAATGACGGCTTTCCGTTTAGCTAGGGCTAACGCCATCAGGCGATTAAACCCGAAGCGGTTGCAGAAGTCAAGAACCTGTGCATAGAACTTCCTCTTACTCGGCTCTATATTGTTAAGAACGTGGTTGCTCAAGTATGCAATGGTATCCGCATTACCATAACGGGCAAGGTAACTGAGCGTCTTGGTCAGGTCGGTGGATTCCGTCTTCCTGATGATCCCTTTCGGATCACCTTTCTTCTTGTCCTTGGTGTTCCGCTTATAGAATGTCATCTCCAGAGACTTCACCTTCTCGAACCGCATCGTATCTTTAATAGCAAGCATCCGGTTCTGGTATGCGGTGAACACATTGTCACATGCTTGCTTAGTGAAGTTGCTATGAACCCGATCCTTTATCAACGGAAGCATCGACTTCTGGAAGTCGATCTTCGACATCTCTAGGTACTTCATCGGATCAGAGTTCACCAGCACAGATAGTTCGTTCCGTACAGCACGGAGGGATTCAGCCTGTTGCTTCAACAAGCCGTATTTCCTGTCCGTCAGCCTATCGCTATGGAAAGACCTGCTGTATCTGGAACTCTGGATCATGCCGTGATCCCCTCTTGCTCTGGCGTTTCCTGCGGCTATGGAGCGTGGCTGTGAAGCTGGTCATCAACGGCATGATGTCGGCGACCCGTTCGGTCTCGAAACTCTTGGGCAAGTCTACTCGAACGATTTTCATCATCTTGATCTTCCGTTGCATTTGTTCTTCCTTTAGTTTATAAAAGTATGAATAAATTATACATTTTTGGTGAGATATGGTGGATTTTGATGGATTTTTAGTTACAGACGGTTATCCCCTTGTTAAACGCATGACCATTTACTATATTAACATCAAGAGGTAAATATGAATCACATGTTTTTTGATCTAGAAGGTGTTTTGATAGATTCTTGGTTTAATCCTGAGATTTTTGCGGATCTTAAACCAATAATAGACCAATTGGATTGTATAGATTTGTTTACATTCGCAATTTATAATCAAGAAGATATGGATCTATTTAATACGTCGATCAGACCTAAAATAGAGTCTTTTTTCGGTAAAAAAGTTAATATCGTTCAAAGTAGAGAAGAGTTGATACCCATTTTGAATAAAAATGGTCATGAAGGACGACATATTGATAATCCCGAATTGTCAGACTTCTATACTAAAGCAGAAGCATTTAGAGCATATATCCAGAATCAGTACAACTCCGGTGAATTTCTACTCATAGATGACCAAGTACCTGATTCTTTGCTGGAAATAGATGGTAAAGATGTACTAAAGATTGGTACGGCATCCATTACTACAATTCGGGATGCGATTAAAAGATCACAATCCAATCAGAATTAAAACCATAATGAAGGAATATAACGATGAAACGTAAATTACGGCTATTTGTATGGGATGAGTTTTGCCCTGATTATACATGTGGCTTGGCATTTGCCATAGCACCTGATCTAGAAGAAGCTATGGAACAAATAAGGCAGAAGATGGGCCGTGAACCCGATGACTGGGGTAGATTATCGATACATGAATATGAAAATTTTTCCGATTATGTTATTGGCGGCGGTTGATAATCTAATAATCAGCTATATTTCAATAAATAGCGTAACGGGAAACTCCGCCGCTTACTTCTTATAAGGATAGTTATCATGAAATTAACAAGTGAACAACTTGATAAAATCAAAGATATTCCTTTCCGGTATGATTTGCATTATAAGCTATGGGATTGGCTAGCCAAACATCCGTGGCACTGTAAATCGCATTATTTTGCGCAGTTTCCTGACGAGTTGAAGTATGCAGGAGATGCTGTATGCCATGCTTGTGATTATGCCATTAAAGTAAGAGCTATTTTGAATACTAAATGTAGACATCCCCGCTGTGACTTCTGCCCGTTTAAGCTTGATAGTAGAACTAGCGATCTCTGCCTAAATGGCAAGTATGACGACTGGTTTAATGGAACTGTTGATAAACGTGCAGAATATGCTAAACAAATCAGGGATATGAAACTGAACCCGATGTATAATTTCGAAGATTGTTGATGAAAACTATATGGTATGCAAAGAAACATAGTTGAATTCTCCGAGAAGCCGCTGTCGTCCATCCCGTTTTTAAGCATCAACTTCAATGATGACGCAGAAATAAACCTGCACGACGAAATAACCGCCCTGTCAAAAGATGCCGTCAATGGCAATCGCTCAACTAAAATAAATTATTTATTCGGCTATTTAATCGCCCATAAACGGAAGCATATGATATGAACAGAATGAATACCGCCAGTCAGCGAACATGAGGATCTATATGAAAACATCTACCGAGTCCGAGTTCTATGCTAAACTTGCTAAGGAATGGTTCACCATTACCGATGTATCTGAAGAACGTACCATCCTCACTAATGTAACGTCATACTATACCGCCAACATGACCATTTCCCAGGGATCTCCCATTATCCACATCATGATAACCGATGTGAAATGGCCTGCCATAGCAGGAAAATAATGCCTTCCTCAAGTTTAAACTATACCAAAATGAAATAAATATACTATATTTGGAAAAGAAACCCGTCAATATGAGGATCACTATGGAAACCACTGCAGATGCCGCGTTCTATGCTAACCTTGCAAATGATATCAATGCCCGATCAAGGGAAGCATATATTGGAGATTATTGGAATGGTATCGCCCAAGCCGAACCATTCGATGATTGCCTGATACTTACTAATGTATCGCCATATGAAACAATTTCTTTTACTATCAAATCGGATCCAGCGGAAACTTCTGTTATTTTAAGTGATATTAGATGGTCTAATGTATCGGGCAAACACGGCGGAATTACGGATCTGGAACTAATTGGTAAAGATGGGCATTCCCTATCAGATATTGCTCAGGAAGTGTTAAAACAACTTGAGATTGTACGCAAAATCGCCGAACATAGGATTAACTATGAAACTCACAAATAAACAGCTCGATAAGATAAAAGACATCACTTTCCGTCATGACCTTCACTATGAATTGTGGGACTGGCTTGCCAAACACCCCGATAAAGATGTATTGGCGTATTTTAAGTTTCATATTCCTAGAAAAATTCCATACCAGACAAGCTATGCCTGTGATTACGCTATTAAAGTTCAAGGAATATTGAATCCATCCTTTAGAAAACATCCCTGCCTGTTTTGCCCCTTTAATGCTAGCCTTGATAAGTTTTGCCTTAATGGGATATATCCTCTATACGCATCTGCCACCAGAGACGATAAACACAAATATGCAATGTTGATCCGCGACATGGAACTGAACCCGATGTATAATTTCAAGGATTCCGTATGAAACTTTCAAATAAACAGCTCGATAAGATAAAAGACATCACATTCAGACACGACCTTCACTATGAACTGTGGGATTGGCTCGCCAAACACCCGGCTAAGAATAAAGACGATTATTTTAATATTCATTGCATACACGAAATTCCAGAAGCCGGGTGCTATGCCTGTGATTATGTTACCAAAGTCAAAGACGGCTTGGATCCAGATGTGAAAACCTTATTCTGTTCATTTTGCCCACTAATACATAATACTCATTCTCTTTGTCTTAATGGACTATATAATAAATATATAAATTCCCATGGACCAGGATCTTATGACAATGCCAAACGAAGGGAATATGCAATGCTGATCCGAGATATGAACCTGAACCCGATGTATAATTTCAAGGATTCCGTATGAAACTCACCCAGACGTACCGAATATGCCAAAAAGATCCGGGATCTGCCATTAAATCCCATGTTCAATTTCAAAGATGTAAGAATAATGTAAGGAACCATATGAAACCCATCTCTGAAAATCCTATGCGTGAGGCGTAACATCTATGACAAAGAACCCTTTTCTTAAATGGATGCGCCACATTGCACATCTGCTTATCGCCGATAAATATGAGAATCTTAAATATGAATTATATAAAACATATCCTGATTTAATAGCTGACGACCTGCACCAAGAATTCCATATTCACGGATATGTAATCTATTATGACCCTGATATGATTGATATCAATGTGGATCCGATGTCCTATTATGAGCTCATCGTAAGAAACAAATCGGCAAAAGAAATCGCTTGCATGATTAAAGAAAAGATAGATGAACATATATCTTAACCCTGGACCAAATATGTCAAAGAAACCTGCCGTAAACAAGCTCGGACTGAATGTCACCATGTTGACCAAGTATAGATGCAAATGCCTCTCCAGAACGATGTTCGGACTCCCATACCCACACTATCCATTGTTCGAACTTGCCATGCCCATACCGGAAACCTATAAATCCGCTATGAAAACCCTCTCAAAACAGTTCACTGCCTTATGCGAAGAATGGATAGAACAATACCTGTCACTGTCCACTACATCAGACGTGAACCTGGCCCTGACACCGATATCAAAAAATCCCCCAGATAAGACGACGGCGTACTGGCACGATAACGGACCCGTCTTCAGACAGTTCGACGAACTACCATGCCCAAACAGACTCTACACCCTCCGTACCGCATGTCATACTTCCCTGGCAGACCTGAATGTGGACCAATACTATGACTATGTCCTTGGCATCTGCACCTGATATGAAATGATTCCCGTATGCTTCTATACGGATGCGCCATGGATTTCGGACGTGTTGCAATTACTTCTGGATATTATTGATAATTAATTAGCTATTTTGATAGATTCTGCGAAATATGTGGCGGATCTGTGTAGCTTAATATGCGTGTATCAACCGGTTATCATGACCGTTACGCTAGTGTAGTTTATAAGTTGTTTATAGATTTCCTATGGTTAATTTACCTCGGTTGATAAAAAATTAAAAAAAATATTCATTATATCATACGCCGGTATACATCAGGTGTATTTTTCGTATATATGTTTAGCTAGAGCAATGGGGATTGTTGATTTAGAGAGGTATTTTTTTGCTGACATGTCTATGATGGCCAGGTCACCGGATTGTTTAAGGAGGACGGAGATATTTGAGCCGGAGTATTTGAAGACTGCGGTATCTTTGATGACTTTAGTTGAGACGGGATCGAGATTGTCGAGGGAGATGGCGTTACCGGAAGCGATGAGGGTTCCGGAGGGGGTTTTCATAGAGAAGCCGAGGATGACATTCATGTCGGTATCTTTAGCGATGGTGGTTTTTTCATGGATGGAGAGGAAAGTGAGGATGTTATCGGTATCTGTTTTGATGATGAGGTCTTCGGAAGGATCGGCATCGGCAAGGGAGAGGATATAGGAGATGGTTTCCATGGAGTGTTGGTCGAAGGGGGATTTGGCGATGATCTGGGCGGATATGTCGAAGATGGCGATGAGGTTAGCGGAGATGGATATGCATCTGGTCCTTGATGTTTCATATGGTGAAGCATCGGAGAATTTAGCGAGTTCCGGGAGATAGATGCCGAATTCTTTCCGGAATGAGTTGGCGAGGGAGTTAGCGAGGGAATAGAGGTCGAATTTATCGGTTTTCTTGAATAGTTTACGTAAGGCTTTGGCGGATGCGAGGAGACCGGATGCGGTATCCCTGAGTTCCTTTAATGAGAAGTCATTGAGGAAGGATTCGGCGTCCTTTCTGTCTTCAGCGATCATTTTATTGAAGTCATTGACCGCGTTGATTTCTTCGGTGACGGTGAACATTGAGTTGATGTCTTCCGGGTTGAAGAGGAGGTTATATTCGCCGTATTTAGCCATCCATTTACAGATTCCATGCGGGTGTTCTATATAAGAGGAAATGACGAGGTATGTTCCCCTATGGATGATTCCTGATGAATGGAACATTGTGTCTCTGAGCATACGGATGCGGTATTGCTTATCGGGCGTGAGAGTGGTTATCATATTGTTTCCTTGCTATGGATGATATGGATATAATATAGATAATTAATTGTGATAAAGCAAGATAGTTGAATCAGGAGATGGAGAGTTTATTGTATGTGTTGGCGAGGAAGTGGACGAAGTAGTGTACGAGGGCATTTTCCGCATGGGTGGAGAAGGTTGCCTTCATTGTTTCGGAAGATACGGAACGGGTGTCGGAGTGGATGGTCAGTCCGTCCAGTTTGATGGTGCATGAAGCATATCTGGTATCAACGCGGATATAAGAAGCCATGTTCGCGAGGTATTCCATATATGTTGTTTGAGCATGATGTTCGAGCGAGTCCGATGCGTCTTCCAATTCCTTGGCTATAAGTTCAGGAGTGAGTTTCATATGATGCCTCCTTTTGACATGGATATGATATGTTAGAATATAATATAGATAATTAATTCGGATATATTGGGGAAAAAAATGAAAAAAAATATATGGGAGAGGATGCGGAGATAGGGTGATGGGATAGGATGGATAAAAAATGGAAAAAATAATCGGCTAGTTTAAGCAGCTAGCCGATTTATATATCTATCAGTTACGGGGTGTGGGGATGAATGGTTTATCATCTGGGGTTGTTGTTCCGTCCTGGGTGATGTTCTTTGCGGGGTGGCAGTAGTCCTGATCAACCCTGGAGTGGTCCGGGGAGATGATCTGGGGGATGATGACGAAGCATCCGCCAGCGAGGATGGCGATGGCGATGAGTCCTGCGGTGACGCTGAGGAGGCTGAAGAAGAGGTTTTTCATATTATATATCTCCTAGAGGAAGAGTTTGACATTCCATGCGAGGGAATGCGAGAATTGTTTAAGGACCATGAGTTTGTCGGATACGTCATGGAGGTGGTATTGAGTGATGACTGCCTGGGCGTCCGAGATGGATTTCGGATCGAGGCTGGAGACGGGTGTTCCCGTCGTGGAGAGGAAGCACGGGGGTCTGGAGAACCAGATTCCGGATTTATTCATTCTGGATTCGTAGTTATTTTTGGAGAATGACTTGGTCCATTGGACGGCGGATTTCCAGTCCGGTGCGATGACGAGTGCGGAGACGGGTTTTTTCATACGGATTCCTTTGTTGATTGATCGGGGAATATGTATTTGATGATGGAGAGGATGTCCGATTTGGATGCGGGGTGGTGGGTTTTGCGGTAGGATCTGATTTCCTTGCAGAATTCCCACGATTCTTCCTGGAAGGACGGGAATTTGATGCAGATGAATTCTGTGGCTTCTTCCGGGGAGAGGGATTCGACGGTGTTGATCTTGGAAGTGAGGATGGTGATGTTTTCGGTTTTGACCGCGGAATACGGGGAGAAGATGTTGACCGCGGTGTATTCCTTTGCGGAGAGATTGATGGTATGACCTATGACGAGGTGGGAGCCTGTGTCGGTGGTGATGAAGTAGATGTGTTTTTTAGCTGTGTTGCACATTGTGATGTTTCCTTATGAAAGGATGGTGTGGCCCTGATATGCGAGGCATGTCTGTACTGTGTTTGCCAGGTCGAGGGATGCGTTACGGTCCCTGTGGTTACGGCATGCGACGAGGGCGAGGAAGATGATTGCGAGGATGATGATCGCGGTGATGATGATGTACACTATGAAATGCACGCCGAGGTTGATTATCTCCGCTATCGCGTTAAGTAAGTTAATCATTGTGTGTCTCCTTGTTGATGATGGATATAATATAGATAATTAAATGTGGAAAAACAAGGGGGATGTCAAAATTAATTGATGTCCCATGCGATGCCGAAGCCTTTGTCGCGGGAGTCGAATTTTGCGAGGACGGCTTCGGATTCTTTTCCGACCGGATGGAAGACGTATTTATTGCCGGAGGGAATGACCTTTGAGGATTTCCTTAGGAATTCGTCGAGCTGGTCGTTGTCTCCACGGCATGAGTTAGTGATGTCGAACTGTCCGGGATGTCCGGTCTTCTTAATCTGGATTATCATTTTGCTTCTCCGGTGACGATGAACATGGATCCGTTTTCTTCCCTCTTGAATATGAGGAAGTCGTTGCCTACCTTTGCGGCCCATTTTCTGACAGGGAACGGAGAGTTTCCGGAAGGAGGTGCGAGATAGGATGATATGACTAGTGTCGCACCTTTGCGGAGGAGTACGGAATCACCGAACATCGTGTTCTTGAGCATCTTTATCCGGTATCTTTTTTCTGGGACAAGCTTGGTTATCATATGCACCCCCGCGATACGTCGGGAATGACCGGTCTCATACAGTTTCTCATGCGTTTCATGAGCATCTCCTTTGATGATGGGCATAATATAGATAATTAAATTATGATTATCAATGAAAAATTCAAAAAAATATTTTCCGGGTTAATCGGCGTTGCCTATGCCTGCCGCGCGGATGATGGATTTTTCATTTAGCTTATCATTGAGGGAGGTGATGATGTAGAATTCGGTCATGATGACGGGGTAATAGCTGGCAGTGCATTCGGTGTCGAACTGTTCGTTCTTCATGAATGTTTTCAAATCGGCGGTTTTGACATATGTGTAAATGCCTTTCTGCGCATTCGTCACCCAGCAGTCGGCGAGATATTTGTGGAACGCTTTCCTATGGGTGGTGTAGCAGTATTTGCGGAGGGCGTCCATGTCAAGTTCTACATCGGATACGATATGGTCGGTGAAGAAATTGTAGTCGATGGATTCTTCTACGCAGTTGAACCTGTGCGAGATGATTGCGCCATCTTTCGGAAGACGGCTGAACAGCTCGTCCGCATACTTCTTTCCGATGATGTCCTTACCTGCTCCGGAGAATTTTCCGAGCTCGGTTTCATGGAATCCCGGGAACACTTTCGGGCTTGTGTTGGTATATTCGATCTTGATGGTTTCCATAATATCTCCTTGATGATACATATAATATAGATAATTAAATAAGCGATGTCAAGGGTATGTGTGGGAAAAAATTTTAGACGATTGAAAGTGGGTGATGGAGCGGGTTTGGATAGATGATGAAAAAAGAAATCCCCGTCCTAATGGGCGGGGGATTCCGATAAGATAAGATAAGATAAGATAAGATAAGTTATGCGGCGAGGACTTTGGAGATTGTATCGACGATGTTGTTCATGGGGTTGAAAGTGATTTTCATGAAGTGGGAATCGTCGAAGCGTTCCTTGGTGGACCGTCTATGGGTGAGGTAGTCGGTGTATGCGTTGATGATTCCCCATGCGGTGTATTTGTGGTTGGCATTGTCATCAGCGTCGAGCATCTGGCAGAAGTCTTCCTTTTTCTGACGGACTGCGGCTACGCTTCCTTCTCGGTCGGAGTTGGTGATGGGGAACAGGCTCTCGACGATGCGGTTGATGTTCCCGGATGTGAGGGTGATTCCGGCGAAGTGTTCGGCGGTTTTCCCGAGGGTGGACATATATGCCGCGACACCTTTGAGGACGTGCGAGGCTTCGGCCATCCTGTCGGTGATCTTTGAGGAATGCCGGATGAGGATTGTGTTGTCCGCTTCCTTGAATGCGAAGTTGAACTGGTTCTCGCAGACGAGGCGGAGCGGGGTGATCGCGGCGGAAAGCTGATACTTGCCGTTGAAACTGTTTCGGAAGATGACGTACGGTTCGAACGTGTCCCCGAGGATGCTGTATTCGGGGAGCTTGCCGATGAGGTACACCATTCCGTCATGGGTGATTCCGGCCTTCTTGAACCTGATCTGGTCGGAGATGCAGTCCACGAAATTGAATGCGTCACCGTTCTGGACCAGTTCGTACTTTTTGCTTACGATGCCGAGGGATTTTCCGTTCGCCACCGCCATGGCATGGGTTTCGTCAATGATGCCGGACGAGCTTGCGATGGATTCCTTGGAGACCGTGAAGTCGAGGTTTGCGATCTTTAGCGCATCGGATACGGAAGCGGTGTCGAGAGTAGTCCCGATGCGGGACCAGGTTGCGAGGCGTTCCGTGCTGATGATGTCCTTTGCTGATGCGAGTGTTTCCATGATGATTTCCTTTGTTAATGTGTCGTGAAGAATATAGATAATTAAATCGTTTATGTCAAGGGTGAGATTATTGCTTGCATACGGATTGGAGTGCGTGGATGATGGATATGGTCCTGATGATGGTTTGCATATCCAGTTCGAACTGCTTGAAGGCGGATTCGTTATGCTCATCGTTTGTTCCGGGGGAATAGAAGAGCCATTTGATCTTTGCCGATGCGCTCTGATCTTCATAGACGGAACCGGTTGTTGTGTCGATGATGATGCGGGAATTGATCTTGACGAGATCGTTTCCGCATCCGAAATCTGCCGACATGATGGTGAATCCTGTATCGGCATCATAGAAAGTGTAGATGCCGCGATATTTCTTATGGACGAGGACGTTCACCTCATCCAGTTTGCATTCATGCTCGACGAATCGCAGGACATGCTCAGTATATGTGCTGTGCGGATTCTGTATCGTGCTGCCGAATATCTCCATGTCATGCCTCGTTGTTAATGGTTATGCGGTAAATATAGTAAAATAAATTAGGAAAAGGAAGGGGAAATTAAAAAAAAACTCTTGACTTTAATATGGGTGATGGATCAGGTAGAGAAAAATATATATAATAAAGGATGCGCAATGTAATGCGCATCCTTATGGTTAATAGTTAATCTTGATCGGCATGGCGAGCATCATGAATGCGGTACGGATGGTGATGACCGCACCTGTGGCCGAGTTGTAGAAGAAGTCAGAGCTGCTGAACGAAGAGATTGCCGATTTTAAGAATGTGTTTGCCATGATCTTCCACATTTCCTCGGTATACATGCTGAACAGCGGGACGGATTGCACGGTGGATGTCTGATCGGTCACGTTATGTTGCTTTGCGTATTTCTGCGGGACGACGGATGTGAAGACGGGTACTTCACAATTGGCGAAATCGGTTCCCATCTTTGCGGCGGATCCGAGCGGATAGATGAGGGTTCCTTTCATATCGGTTGTCAAATGGATGCCGCACTTTTCGGCAGCAGTGTTGAACGACTGCTTATCGGTCGGGAGGAACAGCATCTGATGCGAGGATGTCCACACGGCGAAGAATTCTCCTTCGGGAAGAATGGATTCGCCGGGATTGGATTCGGCAGCCAATGCAATCTGCTCTCGGGGGATGAGCTGGATGGCATGCAGCACAGCATGCGCCATGTATGCGGAATTGTGCTTGCAGGCATTCTTGTCGAGCTTGATGATTGTTTCGATGAACATTTCCTGATTGGTTTTCTTGGTTTTCATATCATACCTCATTTGTTGATATGGATAATATAGCTAATTAAATATCCATTGTCAAGGGGGATAGGTGATATTTTATATATCGGTAAGATATATGATATAGATGGGTGATGGAGTGAGTTGGCGAATGATAAGGAAAAATAAATACCCCCATGGCGGGGGCATATATGGAAGTTTCATGCGTGGTTATTGAAGGTTCCCATCGGCATCGTACCAATGTTCATTTCCATCTGAATCATACCACCATTCGTGCACGTCGGAATTTTTCAAATGAATCGGATTCCCCTTATCGTCGTATTCATACCAGCGTTCATCGCCATCGGAATCCTTATAATGAATCATGCTTCCCACGGCATCATATTCATACCAGCGTTCGGATCCGTCGGACCACTTGGAATGAATCAGGTTTCCATTAGCATCAGACCACAATTCATATCCATCTGACCATTTGGCATGAATGCATATTATATTGGCATCATATTCCATCCACGCTTCACCTCCGTTAGGATACTTCTTATGAATAAGTTTCCCATTGTTATCGAACCACGATTCTGATCCGTCGGAACATTTCAAATGAATGCATTTTCCATCGGAATCATACCACGATTCGGATCCAGATGAACTTTTCATATGGATAATAATCCCATTGGAATCACACCAATATTCGTCTCCGGAGGAAAATTTTGCATGGATAATGAAGCCTTTGTCATTATATTCGGCAACCCGTCCGTGGATAATTAATGCAATAGCATTCCGGATCTTTTTGACGACATTCTTCATTTGACTACCTCATTGGATTGCTCGATAATGTTCCCATCGGCATCCCACCAATGTTCATTTCCATCCCAATCCTTATAATGAATCATGTGTCCATCGGAATCATAGTCGTTCCACAATTCGTATCCATTATATCCATCCCTATAATGAATTGTGTTCCCATTGGCATCATATTAATATGACTTTTCGTGATTATTAGTGGAACGTATTAGCTTTCGGTTTGCATTATATTCATACCACTCTTCGGTTCCATATGAATCCTTATAATATACCCGGTTCCCATTGGCATCATATTCGAACCAACATTCATATCCAGGGGCAGTTTTCACATGAATCAAATTTCCATTGGAATCATATTCATTAATTTCTCTGGCAAATTGCACATGGAGACAATGCATGATTTTTTTGCTTATGTGCCAGACGGCTTTGATGATATTCTTCATCTGATTAACTCCTTATACGGTTCACTGAAGGTTACCCTCTTTATCACCAATATTCCAATCCGTTGGAACATTTCAAATGAATTATGTTCCCATTGGGATCATACCATTCTTCGAATCCGCTAGGATCCTTCTCATGAATAGGTTTCCCATTGGTCCCATACCATTCTTCGAATCCGTTCGAACATATCTTATGAATAACGTGGTCATTTCTATCGTATTCATACCAGATTTCACCACGTTCATCCTTTTCATGAATCATGCATCCATGGGCATCATAATCGTACCGTATGTCGAATCCATATGAATCAGTTTCATGAATCAGGTGTCCATTCGCATCATATTCGAAAAACTGTTTATATCCGTTGACATCTTTCGTATGGATCAGTTTTCCATTGGCATCATACACCCATTCTCTACCGATAGACGATTTAGAATGCTTAAGTGTCCCATTGGAATAGTACTCGAACCACCATTCGGTTCCATTGGAATCCTTCGTATAGGTCAGCTTTCCATTGGCATCGTAGTGGGTAATCTCCCCGTGGATCATTAGAGCGATTGCAGTCCGGATCTTGTTTATGACATTCTTCATTTGATTAACTCCTTGTTGATATCCGTAATATAGATAATTAATCATCGGATTGCAATAGGATATGGATAATTATTCATTAGAAGATAGATAGTATATTGTCGGTTCTTCATCTTCTTCATATGTAACGATGGCATAGAAATCGCGAGTGCCAACGCCGCTGTTTATGTATGGCTTAATCCAGTCGAGGAACTTTTCTATTTCGGAATCATAATCCTTTATGTTAGTTCGGAAGTGTAGATACCATTGGTCACTTATTTCATCTTTCCAGAACTTTGGCTCTACTGTTCCCGGGAAATAATAGCTACCGCCCGATCTCAAAAGCCAGTTGCGCTGTGATTTGAAAAACGGATGATCAGGGGCCGATGCGCCAAGCTCGTCACCGTCCACCATTTTCTGAATCACCTGCACGACATCTTCTGGAATCGACTTTTTCAGTTCGGCTCCGAAGATTATTTCAGTATACATTCCCATATTATTTCTCCTGCCGATGTTCCTGCGTATCCTTGTTAAACGACATCCTTCGCGTATGTGAGGTGAATCGGTTTTTAGCTATCCTTTTCTAGCCAGTCTGGCCAGAGTTGAAAAACTCCGCTTCCTACATGATTCTTGCATCCCTTGTTGGAGCAGTACATCCACCAGTCCCACTGTGAGGCATCCTTATACTCGGTAAAGCTATCGTTACAGCATGCATCAATTACGGGCCATCCGCAATCTTTGCAATGATATCCTTCATAAATGCTCGCGCATGAACCTTTTTCTTTTTGTTTCATTATGTACCAATACTATTTGTAGAAGTACAGAACATTGCTATTTAACGCAGTGAACACCGTGGTTAGAGTGAACGGATCAGTTGCGCCAAAATGACGTGTCCTATTATTATCCTCATCTAATACGTCCATATAATCGGGGTGGCAATCGAGTTCCAGACTGGGGCAATCGTCATAGAACACTCTCCATGTATCGTCATCATAAGAGATTTGCACATAGGTTTCCGGAGGAATCCGGCATGCGATCCATGCATCACTGATGAGGCACATGGTCTTTAGCGTTTCTATATCGGGTATGATGAAATCTTTCACACCGTCATCCGAGAGAAGTTTAGCCACGGATGCCGCACTGGATTTGACATATTCTGGGCATATGGTTCCCGGATGCCTCGTTTCATATGCTTCCAGAACCTGTGCTTCGGACTTGATATCGTAAATGTTCATGCGGCATCTCCTTTGATATCCATAATATACATAATCAATCATCGGTTGGCAATGGGTTCTATCCAACCAAGGTCCCATTCTACCATGTCTTCTCCATTAACCTTTACATATATGTATTTCTGCCACTCTTTCTCGCCCGCGTAATTCTTATAATGAATCATATTCCCATGGGAATCATATTCATACCAATATTCTAATCCGAGTGAAGATTTCATATGAATCTTATTGCCCTTTTCATCGTATTCGTACCAATATTCATATCCGTTGGAATAATTCTCATGTATTAGATTTCCATTGGCATCGTAGGTATACCATCTTTCTGATCCGTCGGATGACTTTTCATGACTTTGGTTTCCTTGTTCATCGTAGTCATACCAGAATTCGTATCCAGCTGAAAAATTGGAGTATACCAGTTTTCCATGGGCATCGTATTCATACCACTGTTCACCTCCATTGGAATCCTTTATATGAATCTGGTTTCCTTTGGAATCATATTCGAACCACCAATCGCATCCATTGGAATTTTTATCATGAATGCATTTTCCATTGGCATCGTACTCGTACCACATTTCGTATCCGTCGGACTCCTTTGTATGAATACGGTTACCATCGGCATCGTATTCATAATGTTCCCATCTGGGATATGTTTTGGTTCCATTGTGGGCAATTCCGCCTATGATGCACACGGTGTTTTCTGATGGCTTATTGATCTGGTTCACATTGTTGTTCATATCAGTTCCTATATGAGAGAAAGGAGTTCCCCTGACTTATGCGGAAAGTTCCCATTCGACCAGGTCCTTTCCATTCACCTTTACATATATGTATTTCGTCCACTCTTTCTCGCCCTCGGAATTCTTATAATGAATCATATTTCCATGGGAATCGTATTCATACCAATATTCGGATCCATCGGAGAATTTCTTATGAATCATGTTCCCGTCGGTATCGTAATCAATCCAACTTTCATCAAAGGGCCATTTCTCATGAATCCGGTTACCATGGGCATCGTATTCGTACCAATATTCATATCCGTTGGAAGAATCCTCATGTATCAGATTTCCATTGGCATCGTATTCGTTCCAATGTTCATATCCGGTGGAATCCTTCTCATGGATCTTATTGCCCTTTTCATCATAGTCAGTCCAATATTCGGATCCGTCGGAGCATTTTGAATGCGTCAGTTTGCCTTTGCCATCGTAGGTAAACCAGTTTTCTAGGCCTTCGGAATACTTATCATGTATCTTGTTTCCGTTTGCATCGTATTCATACCAATAGTCATAACCCACTGAAGACTTCGCGTGAATAATGTTGCCACCGGCATCGTATTCGTTCCACGCTTCGCATCCATAGGAATTTTTGGAATGAATCATGTTCCCATCGGCTTCATACTCATAATGTTCCCAAAATGAATATCTCTTATGGTCATTGAATGCCGTTCCCTTGACGATGCGCACCGTATCAATGGCCGGCTTCTTGATCCTTTTCACACTCGGTTTCATATCATTAACTCCTCGATATGGATAGTTAAATATGCATTCTCAATCTATTCTTAAATTAATGGAAGATCCCGGACTTGAACCGGGAACCAGCTGCTTATAAGACAGATGCTCTAACCAATTGGGCTAATCTTCCTTATGTTCAATGCCTTATCATAGGCGTTCCATAGTCTTCTCTACTTTACGCAGGTCCGATGCGAACCGTTCGCTCATGGCATGCAGAAGCGCCTCGTACGCTTTCTTTTCTGTGGAATACAGCCGGATAGAACCCCGTGAGCAGGTTGTTCCCCATACGTCACCGTTGCCAGTTGGAGATGTGCATGCTTTGGAAACCCTCACGGCATATTCATTATACGTCCATCCGTTTTTCACTTCTCCCCATTCAGTGGGAATGTCGACATCAGGCTCGACTTCGGGATACAGTCTGAGTGCCAATCTGGTCTTGAGATTTTCGACATCAGCAAGTTCTTTCTTTGTCATTGACATTTATAGTCTCCTTGATGCGGATAATATAGATAATTACGAGATGTTTGGCAATGGAATTCGCCAACATTTTTCATGCATTCATTGATACGTGCATTCATACACATAGTCATCGGATGTGCAGTAGTTGTAGTAGCATGTGTAATGGCATTCTTCCGTCGGCTCTTCATCAGGAGACATGATGACCGTGCATCCGGTCAAGAGCAAGGCGGCAACGGTAAGCAGTATTTTCATGAGATCCTCCATGTTAATGCAGTTAATATAGATAATTAACTCATCAATGTCAAGCCAATGTGACATTTTTCTCAATACGGTTTCTTATCCTTTCTGTCATAGGCGAACTTGAGGAAATCGTTAAAATCCATTTTCACCTTGCTAATGATGAAGTATATATGTTTGAGCATGGGTTTCATACAGATATGAAACATGTCCCATTCTGGGATATCCCACCGGCGTTTATGGAATTTTCGGGCTTTGCTCTCTTCGCAGGAATGGATGCGATACATGATATATTCATTGTTAGAACGTTTTTCGATATATATGTAGAAATGCCCCGCCGTCATTATTTTCTTTTCGCAAATCCGGTCATATCCGGATACGGCATAATGATTAATATACTGCTTATTCGCTGTGTCATATTCCGTTCCTGCTAGGTCGAAAAGATAAGTGTCACGGATGTCGAAGCGGATTTCGCTTCCGTGTCTGAGGTCAATACCGTCGATAGCCAGTGTTGTCCCGAGATTTTTCTCGACGCATTTCTTGATCTCCAGATATTCGCGTGTCGAGATGCGGGCGGGCACGAATTCATCCGGATCTATTTTCATTGCATTGAACAACTCGTCATAGTAATGAGTCATAAGATATTTGCATCTTTTACCGTTATACCTAGATATTTCCGGCATGATATGATCTCCTTGCAGTTAATATAGATAATTAACTCATCATTATTAACGGTTTAGATACTGTGGATTAGTTGGAAAGTTTCCATTCGATAAGTGATTTCCCATTCACATTTGTGTATGTGTATTTAATCCGCCATTCCTTGCCATCGGAATTATGATTATGGATCTGGTTCCCATTGGCATCATA
>Ga0172381_10001738_pt1 | contig 24871 bp, 36 predicted proteins | sample Leawel6488metaG_FD_119754 | JGI IMG/M metagenome (GOLD analysis project Ga0172381, IMG submission 119754) | Leachate microbial communities from a municipal landfill in Southern Ontario, Canada - Leachate well 64-88 metaG | ecosystem: Engineered > Solid waste > Landfill > Unclassified | place... | reverse complement strand
GTTCGCGGCGGTTACGGTGAAGCAGGTGGAGCCGTTTATCATTGAGCTTGCGTTCATGGTGTAGAGTGCGCCTGTTTCATTGAGTGCGTTGCCGCAGGTTACGTTGCCTGCTCCTGTGGAGAATGCAAGCTCAACGAACAACGCCACCATGATTAGGAAATATCCAAACCTCATACCATCGCCCCCATATATGACCCATAGTAGAAGAACACCAGCGCCAGCACGCCTAGCAACACAAAATTGACCAGGGCTGCGCTTGTTCCGCTTGCCTTCGAGTTCAGCGCAAGGACGACAAGGAGCGCCACCAGCACAATCCCAACGTTCGGCAGGTCGGATGTCCTGCCTTTAAGGAAGGTATCAATGGTTGCCGTCAGTTCAGCGCTTCCCTCTATCGTAGGAAGATTTTGTGCCGTTACTGCCGGCGGCGTGCATACCCCATTGACCATCATATTGGGTGAGTTGCATGTCGGATAGCTGAAGCCTCCGCCTCCACCACCGCCTCCGCCCCCTCCGCCACTACCGGACGAGGAGCTTTCCCATGTAACCACAAAGACGGTTTCGTTGGAGGCGAGGGTATAAAGCTGCTGGATATTCCCGCCAACGAGGGAGAATGTTTGTGCGGTGTAGCCCGAGCTTGATGTGCAGGAGGCGTTCGTGGTGCCTGAGCATTTCCACAGTTGCAGGCTGTAGGTTTCGATTGGGGTATAGTTGAGAAGATAGCTGATGGATTGGTTATAGACCGTCGAAAGGAGAACGCGCTGCTGGTTGGCGCCAGAGATAGGATAGCTCACCGAGGTTTCGCTTTGATTGACAGGCTCGGTGTAGAAGTCCACAAGGTAGGGCGATGCTGCTACCGAGCAGTTCCATTGCAAATTCGTGTAGTTCCAATCGTTCGTCACGTTGCCGCCCGAGGAGTTGGTTATCGTGGTCGCATAGAGGACGCCCGACTTCGTGATGTTGTAGTAGCAGATGCCGCTGCCGTTGGTGGCGTTGGCTGTGACGTTCCAGTGGACGTTCGTATTGGCAATCGCAGCACCCACCTGAACCGCCGTGCCTGCGCTTGTCGGTGTGTTCAGTATCGTCACGTTGCTGCTCGTGTTCGCCGCATAGCTGGCTGTCCACGTCGAATTGGTGGCGTTCTCCCAGCAGGAGATATTATCACCCACGTTCGGGCTTATCGACGAAAGCACGAGGGTATTCGTCACGGCTCCGGCGATGACCGTCCCGTTCCTGTACCACTTCCATGTTCTTGCGCTCACGTTCTCAGTGTCACTGTCCAAATCGGAATAAGAGCCATTGGTGCAGGTGGCGATGCTGTTTGTGTAGAGCGTCGCGGTCACGGTTGGGGCGGTCAATGAGGAGGCGTGGTCTGGGTACGACGTTGCAGACGAGGCTATTCCCACATAAGCCGCTGATGCGTCTGTGAAGCCCATTGTAATCGTTGGCGTTGAGGTTGTTGTGCCAGTGCAGGTGTATGTAGCGTTAAAGTTGTTTCCCGCCGAGGAATTGCTTGTTTGCACACAAGAGCCAGCCGTAACCGTGATATTTGCGCCAGTTATGTCTGTTGCCCCATCGCTATCATTCACGCCTGCCGTAGCCATGAAAGTGTGGTTGGTGCCCGAAGCCACAAAGGACAGATTATATGCCGACACTGGCGCTGAGTTGAGGATGTCCTTATTCACATACGCCGAGGAATTAGTTGCTGCTCCGTCTGAAGCCTTGCTTATACCTCTCATATCGCCTGTCTTGTTGCAGGTTGCCGTCGAACTACAAGCAGTGTATGATGTCGATGCCACGAAAGCCTGAAGGGTTGTGGTGCCTGCTTGGTTCTCGAATTGGTAGGTGTAGGTGACGCTGTCCTCTGGGTCAATGTCGGTAGAGCCTGCACCTGCGCTCAATGTGAAAGTATCATTTTTGTAGGTGCCAACTGTGAAAGTTGGCGTTGTCGGAGTGGTCGGGGCGGTATTAAGAATATCATTTGTGGCTGAATAGGCAGATGTATTCGTGGCTGTTCCGTCGGTGACTTGACACTTCGCCTTTATGTCGCCTGTCTTGTTGCACGCTGCATTTGCCCCGCAGCCAGTATATGACGTGGAAGCCCCATAAGCCTGCAAGACCGTGCCAGTTCCAGTTTCAAATTGATAGGTGTAAGTAAGAGTATCTACGGTGTCCAAGTCAGTTGCAGTACAAGCATTGACTGTAAATGTATCACCCTTATACGTACCTAAAGTAAATGTTGGGGTAGTGGGTGTTGTAGGAGCAGTATTTTGTATAGTTGTCACACTGCTATTCAATGGTGCGCTTATTCCATTAGCGTTGTATGCAGAACACTGTAAAGTCCAATTTTGTCCTTTAGCTAAGGAAGCCTGCGAGATGTTCGCTACGTTGGTGTTGATGCCTTGGGTGACGTTTCCAACGATTACCTGAGATGTGTTGATTATATTCCACCACATCGCTTCTTCATATGGTACCCGTGCTCCACCATCTCCGCTTGAGAATAGGTAGAACGCTGTTCCATTCCAGCATTTTCTTTGGTTTGTGCCATTCATATCCCACTGAAATGCAATCCATTGGCTGTTTACGTTCCAACACTCGGTTGGGATTGATAGGTTGCCATCAAATGGAGTATTGTCTTTCAATGCCCACAAGGATGATGCGCTTGCGTTCTCTGGCTTTGTGTAATTTATTGTTAGAACATACCCTGCATTGTATTGTCCGGTTGCCCAACTGCCGTCTATTGCATAATCTGGGCTTAGTGATAGTGATGCACTGTATTTTCCAGTTGCCAATCCTCCACATGCAGTTGAAACATTTGCTGTTTCTTGGTAGCATGAGTAGCTCCCATATGTAATTGGGAACGTTCCCGTCGTATTCACCGCCCCATTCAAATACGCCGTGTAATTATATGTCACATTCGCCGCGTCTGTCGTGGTTGCGTTGCACCAGAGTTGAAGCGATGCGTTGGTGTAGGCTGGGGATGGGAGGATAATAGAGGAATTTATGATTGGAGTAGCAAAGCTAATGCTAGAAAGAAGTAACAGCAAAATCATAACCCCCCTAAAGTATGACGTCATAGAGATTGTCAACGAACCGCCTCCACCGTGTCGAGAAGGACTATGCCTGAAGAGCAATCAACGTTACCAGCCGCCGTCGCACTCACTACTCCCACTATCAGTAATACCGCGAAAAGCGCGAATATAAAACTTCCAAATCGTATGCGTGGTTCCTCCATCTTTAACATCTCCATCTTCTGCAATGCTTTGTTTATGCGACGATGCATAAAAACCTACCCTAGTTGCTTTCATAGCAGGCAGGCACGACTACCTTGCCGCCGTATTCACCGGCATGCACCCTGAACGGGTCTGACACAAGTGAAACATCCGCCTTGGTTATCACAAAATCTTCGCCGACATACGAAACTCGGTGGCATATTGAATTGCCGCCATCAAGCGTTTTTATGAGCTGGCTGTCCATTATCGGGGAAAGACCGCGCACCCACGCAATTCCATCCATCGCATCCTTCGTTGGCTTATAGCATATCACATCGCCAATCTGCAATCTCCAAAATGGATAGTTCTCATCCATCGTTATTTGGCTGTATTGTTGGAAGCACGGCATCGAGCCGGTTCTTAAATTATTCAGATACGATGTGGCAAGCATCCCCATCAACACAAGCAGGGCAACCACAATAAATTTAATCTCCATTTCAACCACTCAACCATTGACCACATTCAGTATGAAATGCTCTCCCAGCGCTGGGGCTATGGATTTTGTAATCTTCGCCGATGCGCACATAATCATGCAGAACTCGAACAGCCCGGTCATCTCCGCATAATTGCCGCCCGTGGCAACGACGTGCCAAAAGGCAAACATCACCGAAACTACGACAGCTGCAACACCCACCGCAAAGAGCGTGTGCTTCCCCTTGCTGATTATGAACATTTCGAGAGATGGGAACAGCGCTCCGACGAACAGGAATGTTTCGACTACAACGGCGAGGATGTTCACAAAGATAAATCCGAGCGTCGGGTCTATTGCGCCAGTGATGAGCTTTGTAAACGCAAGCTTGCCCGCCGCTGTGATAAAAAAGCCAATTAATCCTCCGGCAACCAATAGGAAAACAAATTGCGTGTTGTTCTGCTTCCCGAAGCCAAGGAAATCGAAGAAGGCAAAGCGCATCGCCGCCGCAAACGCAATGAGGAGCGCGAGCACTGCGAAGCTCGCATAGTCCTTTGCGATATTCGCCTCAACCGAATGAGAAGGAATGAACACCCCGTTTACTTCGTTGCCAAGCTGCCCGAACTGCGTGCTAATCCACAACGAGAGCAGTATCGTTGCGATTAGGATTATTGCATCGAGCCATCTACTATCAGCCATGATTTTACCTCTTGAGGATGTATTTGTATGCCAGGAAACCACCCAATAGCGCCACAACGCCAACGAGCAGCATCTGGTTGTTTTCCTGTGAAGATAATTGGTTCCGCAGGTTCGTGTTTGCAAACTGCAATTCGGCAGTTGCCGCCTGTGCATCGGCAAGCGCCGCCTGCCTTTCGGAGAGCGCAGCATTCACGGCTGCGAGGTCTGCCGATGCCTGCACGTTCTGCGCATAGGCGGCATCAAGCAGCGCCTTCTGGTCGTTCAATACCGCCACCTTTGACGAGAGGGACGCCGATGTATCGTCGAGCTTGGCAAGCGTCACCTGCATCTGCGCATTGAACGCCGCATCTGCCGCAGATTTCTCCTGCATCACGCGGTACACCTCGGAAAGGGCAGCCTGAGCCTGTGCCTCCTTCTGTGCTGCGAGGGCAATCGAAGCGTTTGCGATGCCTTCCTTTGTGATTGCTATGCCGCGAAGCGTAGTGATTTCAGAGCTCTGCTGTTGTGTGAGAAGCTGCGTTGCCTGAAGCTGCACAGCAAGATTATCCACGCTTATGCGATAATTCACATTCGCATCGCGGGCGCTTGTCAGGTCGGAGAGTGCCGATGCAAGCTGCGCCTGCGTCGCGGTCTGCGCGTTCTGCGCAGCTACAAGCTTCGCCGATGCATCGTTGTAACTAGCAGTCACCACAGCCAAGGATGCCCTTGCTGCGTTGAGTTCCGCCTGAGTGGAAACGATTGCCGCCTGAAGCGACGTTATCTGACCGTTCAACACGACGATTGAAGCTTGTGCTGTATTGAGGGAATTATTTGTGGTCTGCACGATGCCCTGCAACGCGGTCACCTGCGATTGCGTCGCGGTGAGCTGCGCCTGCGTCTGCGCAAGGATGATGTTAAGCGCAGCCACCTGCCCCTCAAGCGCCGCCTTGTCAATGGCAAGCTGCGCATTTGCAGAGGTAAGCGAGCTTATCTGCGCCGTTAGCTGTGCCTGCTGTATTTCCAGGGAGGATATTTGCAATGCCGACAGGTTTTGTGAATTTGCAAGCTGCGCATTGACAGCGTCGAGCTGGCTTTGCAGCGCAATTATCTGCGTGTTGTTTTGCACATAGACTGTGTTGTTCACATAAACCGTGTTGGTGATGTTTCCAGCAACCGTGAAAACCTTTGAGATGTGCGTGTTGTATTTTGTGTTTTGCTCACCCATCGTCCAGCCGTTCACGGCGCTGTTTCCAATTGTTATCCCCTCGTTGTCGCAAGCACGCGGGTCTTGGAAAAGAGTTTCGGAAAGGAAATATGCGTCGAGTGTGTGGTTGCCTGGCGCAAGATTTGACACATCAAGCGCAATGGTGAACAGGTCGCCACTTAATGCTGCCTGCCCGCTCAAGTCCTTAGTGAAAATGAAAGCGCGCTGCCCCTGAAGCCCAGCATTGTTCTGGTCTGAGCAAACGCTGCACGGTTGTACCCCCCAACAACATACTTCGCCAACCTGCGTCATTTGTGTTGAAAGGGAATATGTCCTATTCGTGTCTGGTGAAGTCGGCGCTGGGTATCTATAAGAATTTGCAAGCTCAGCGCCATCCACAAGGATACGGATGCTCCTTGCGTTGAAATTTGTTTTTGATGCACATGGGGGTTGTTGTTTGTTGCAGCCTGACGGCACGCTCGCGGGGCATGTGGTCAATTCATGCGCAGCCTTCTCATTTATTGCAACAGCAACAGTCAGCCTGTTCGGAGCCTGCTGCACTGAATTTATCGAATAGTCATAATACGGGTCAGCCGGAATATTCACAATGAACGACCCGGTGCCTACAACCGTTATGAATAGGGCAGCAATCGCAACATAGATGAGTGGGTTGATTTTCATATTTGCACCTCAATCAACATTCAATATTTTGTGCGCCACCTTATCTGCAATGTAGAACACAACCAACCCGAGAGCAAGTGTCAGGTTCAGGTCGCTGCCCGTCGCATTCATCAGGGGAACCCAGGCGTAGGCAAGCACGAAGAAAACCACAATGTAATGGAAAGCATCCATCGCGTTCTTCGGCATGAGCCAGTTTGGTATCGACATTGTTTTCACCTCAAATCAAATGCAATCTCAGCGCCACATACGCCGCCACTGCGACGAGCGCAATGAGGAATATTCCCATCCCGCCAAGCGCCAGCAGCGTCGCGTTGTCGGCGACGAACGACAGCACCAGGAGCAGCAAGCCCACAATGCCCACAACCTTCGCGTACTTCGGTTTTTTCATCAGGAGCAATGCACCGGCAATTCCGAGCAAAGCAACAGCGAGGACGGGGAAGTCCCACACGCACTTCTGCACCGTCGTTCCGCCGAATGTCAGTCCGAAGAATGAAACCACGTCGACCTGCTGGGTGTTTATTTTTTGGACGATGGGATAACAGGAAGTCGCGTTAAGCGGAGCCGATGTGCAGTCGTTCGGGCAGTTGGCAAGCGTTTCGCCAGCCTCGCAGATGCCGTTGTTGTTGCACAGGAGCGTGTCGTTTATCTGGAGTGGAGCGTCGCAGATACATAGGTTCGAGTAGCCCGTCGCAGGCGTCTTGAGGACGCTTGGCGCAGGGCAGTCGTTCAGTGTAAGCGGACAATAGTCATTGCAATTCGCATCAAGATAGAAACCAGACTTGGGAGTATTGGTGCAAGCGCCCGTCTGCTTGACGTTACACTGCCCGGACACCGAGGTCGCAAGGTCGCCACTTTTAGCGACGACACGGCACACCTTCGTCTGATTATTAGGGGAAAGCCCGAGGGAAACGCTAAACTGCTTCGTTTCGTAGGCATTGAAATAATATGATGCCCCGGGCGTCCTCACAGTGTAAGGTGCATCGCACGTCGTTTCAAAATAGACAAGCCCAGCCGTGCCACCGTTCGTCACGCTTGCGGTCATCGCACCGACGCTGTTGCTTCCAGGGAGCGTCACGTCCTGGCACGACGCTGCCGTCGGTGTTGCGATTGGACGCGAGATGCCCACGCTCAGGCTGTCAAGCTCAAACTTGATGGTTGGAATTGTGAAAGCGTCCTTGAGCGAAACCTGCTTGTTTGTGTTTATCGTCGAAACGTCGAGCGATGAGAAATCGCCCGTTGGAAACGAATAGGGGAGGACGTCGATTGCGCTGTTGTAGGCGTTTATGCACGTCTGCGTCGCGGCGTCGTTCATCTTTTCAGAGAAGGTGAAGCCAACTGGAAAGCCGATTGGAGTAATCACAATCTGCCCGCCGCTCGGGTTCTCAGCCTGCACGATGCAGCTTTGGAAATTCGAGCGTGCGCTTTCAAAATCGGAGAGCGCCGATGCGGGCACGACCATGTAGCCCGTTGTCTGCCCCGCAGGGCGCAGCGCCTTTATGCCGGATGATGAGGGAGGGGAAACGAAAGTGTTGGAAAGCCCAACAATCGAAACGGTGCCTATCTGCTGCCCGTCAAGTGAGAGCGTATCGTATGTGTGGGTGTTGGTGAGCGTCACGGCTGCCTGCCCTTCCAAATCACCACTATTGCCCGCGTATCTATTCACGAAAATATTTATCCTTGGGGAAACGATACCACCAACCATATTAAAATCTGAAACCAGGTAGGTGGGAGTGATTGAGTAGCAGCGCCATTTTGGATTTGCGATGTCGCCAGCATCATAGAAGAAATTATTGACGTTGCTTGCCTTGCAGCTTGCCTTGAACGCATCGTAGGAAAGGAACGGGCAACTTCCCGAGCCGATATAACCATTGCATGAGGATGAAAGGACGTATTTTGAGATTGTGCCGCTTGAGCCAGCCCTGTCGCTGAGTGTATAGCTGTAATTGCCGCCGTCTTTCATGGCTATCAGTTCGTATTTGTTGGGTGTATTGAAAACAGGATAAGCCGATTTGGTAAGTTCGCCAACTATTCCATCACCCTGACCGCCCGCCGTCATGGTCACAAGGATTTTATCGACGCCGTTTATTGTGGTCGCGCTGACCGACAGCACCGAAGATGAAAGGAACGAGCCGGTTCCTGAAATTGTAAGCAATGCAACCGCCACAACGACAGCCGCGATGAGTATAAAATTTGTCTTTACCATGTGAGGACACCTCCAATGACTACCACTATTGGGTGGGGTACGGCGAGCCGTACCCCGAAAAAAGAAAAGGGGGTTAGATGGTTCAGAGGTTTTCCTCTAAGACACTTCGAGGTTTATGCTCCTAAGTGTCTGGATTGCTGCGCCTGCGTCAGTTCCACAGCCTGTTGCAACCTTGCCCGTTATGCTGTCCTTGTAGTAGTCAGCGCCACCGTAGTAGATGGTGTTGTTGGTTGCCGCCGGGTTCACGCCTGATGCCGCCGCCATCTTTATTGCCATGTCGTAGATGGTGCCGTCATTCGCCGCGAAGTCGCCGTTGCAGATGTAGCCCATCTTGTTGGTGCCATTCACTGCCGCCGCCGGAACTATCGCGTTGCCAAGCCCAGAGTTCGCGAACACCGTGCAAGGCACTCCGTTGAACACCGCGCTCGACTGCGTTGCGTCCCATTCGGATGCGTTTGCCACGTTCACGAACACACACAACTTTCCGCTTTCACCAGTCAGGTGCTTGTAGGCAACCGTCTGGGAGAGCTTGAGGTGCGCAACCGCAGAGCCAGATGCTCCCACTGCGAGAGGCGACGCTGTGTTCAGCGTTATCTGGTTTGCATTGTACAGCGCCGCAGTCGGGGTGTCAACACCCTTCAGGTAGCCCACAACCGATGGGGTTGCAGAGCAGCTTGTCGTTGTCTTGACGAGTGTGCTGAAGTAGTTTGATGCCGTCATCAACACATCGTATGTTCCGAGCTGCTGCGTTGAAAGACCGCCAGGGTATGGCTGCCCGTTCGCCGCACTTAGATAAACCGTCGCTGTGTTCGCCACATCTGTGGTCGGCTTGTCTGCGTCATAGGTCGTGTTTGAGAGCGTCTGGCTCACAATCGTTGGGCATGAAACAGAAGCAGCGCCTCCTGCACCACTTGGCTGTTGGGCGCCACCAACCGCGCCCGCTCCACCGAGGTTAATTATCCCGGTGGCAAATGCCAAAGCCAGGACAACGACCCCGATTATCAAATAGTCGTTTTTTTTCACCATATAAATCACGTTTTCAAATTGCAATCTGATTTTTCATTGCGTGAGATTACAAGTACCTCTACTTGTAGAACATCTCAACCACAAAGAGCGTCACAGCGCCGCCGACAATTCCCGCGTATGGGGAAATCACAGGAAGGAAGCCTGCGAAAATTCCTCCAACGCTAAGAGCGACGGCTCCGACTATGCCGCCCTTAACCATTGGCTTGATGAAGTCACCCATGTTCTCATTCCTCCTGCCTGTTCGGTTAGGGGTCGGCAGAACCCAATATTTTGCAGTGAAGCCGTTGTGCGCTTGGGTTATATAAAAAGGGGAAGGGGCAAAAAGGGGCAAATTGGGGCAAACGTGTACAAGGTGGTACATGTTTGTACAAAGTCTGCGTGCTAGCTATATTAACCCCCCATGCGCAAATTATTGACTTTCAAAACAGGCGGGACTGCTCCTTTTCTATCTTAATACGCTTCTCGGTGATGGCAAAATAATTCGGGTCAATCTCAATCCCAATAAAGTTGCGGTTGAGGCGCAGAGCAGCCACGCCCGTCGAACCACTGCCCATAAACATATCGAGAACCGTACCGCCTTCAGTTGTTGCGGTTTTTACTATTCTTGCCATTAATGGAATTGGTTTTGGAGTGCAATGCTCTATTTTCTCCTTCTCGTAAAAGTTAATTCTCCACACATCCGTGCAACGGCTTTCAAGATTAAATGTATAGCGGAGGTCTTCGTATTCTCGGCGGAGGTATTCGTCATTTTTATTCCGATTGAGATATTCTCGGATTGCTTCGTATTGCTCTTTTAGAGGAAAGTTTAGTCCCAACGTCCAGTTTGAAACACACCCAGTCAAACCACCCGTTTTTGAAGGAAATAGTGTTGAGATTTCCCTATTGGTAATTCCTGCGCGTTGAAATTCCTCCTGAAGATATTTAGCCATCGGATTGATTTTCGCGTATTGCTCCCCTAATTGCTCTGCGCCTGTTGGGTCGTCGAATGTATAGAATTGTAGGTATTCGGTTGCGCGTGGATAGCTTCGGAGCATATCACTTGAACGCCCCGCGATACTTTGAAGCCCCTTATCGATAATGATTAGTTGCTTATGCCTCAAAGATAACTGCTTTTCAATTCTTATCTGCAAGTGGGCAAGAACTACAAAATCCATATGAAAAAACCACAATGTTCCATTTTTCTTTAATATTCGCTGGCACGCAGTCAATACCTCCATTAACCAGCTTTCATAATTCTCTATCTTGTCCCATTCAGCAATTCCAATGTTATACGGCGGGTCGCAAATCACCGCATCCACGCTCTCGCTCGGCAGTTCCTTCATCTTTTCGATGCAGTCGCCCAATATCAGCTTCGCGGTTCCCATATTCACAGCCTCCTTGCGTACCCCTTCCGCCCTCTTTTTGCCTTTTTGGCAAAAGGGGGTGCCTTTTTCGCCAAAAGCGAAAAAGAGCATCCAAATATGCACTTGCGCTTATGCTTGCCCATAGTATGACCCCACAATGCGCCCAAACGCACAGAAATGGCTTTTAAGCCATTATTCTCCTCCACCCAAGGGTTTATGCTCTTTCAACAGCTTTTCCTGTTTTTTGGGCAAAATCATGCTATATCGCCCTTTTGACACGCGCGCAATCTTGTCTATCGAGAGCAAGACCGCGATTGCATCCTCAACACTGCGAGAGCTGTACTTGGCAGGAGGCGCACCCACAAACCGAGCCTTGATGTCCTGCGTCCTGAACTCAAACATGCGCTCAGACACAAGCCATTCCCAAATGCCGCTTGCAATAGCGTTCTCCGCAACGGCAGCCTCCTCGATTTCACCATCACTGACAATCTTCACACTATCAGGAGCCTGCCCTTCAATGTGCATCTGTATCGGCTTGCGCTCCGCACCGAAACGGTTTTTGAGCTGGCGAAGCACAAAGCTGTCGGTGCTTCCCTTACGGCTCAGAGAGAAAATCACCGAGCAACTTGCAGCGATGTCCGAGGAACCTCGTATCTCATCCATCGCATCCTCAACTATGCCTTTCATTGGATTGCCCTTGCGCATGTGGTGGAGCAAAACAAACGAGCAGCCAGTTTCAGCAATTACCTTCTGCAAGCCATCGAGAATGGCATTTGAGGTTTCGCTGGCGTTCTCCTCGGCAGATGTCAGTCGGCGCTGAGTGTCGATAAACACAATGCGCGCGCCAGTGACACTCACAAGGTCGATGAGAACCTGTGCGCCGTTCTCATCTGGGTCGAGCTTTATGGGTGGTGATGCTGTGATATGCAAATTCTTTAGGAGTTCGAGCTTCACGTCGGAATTTCCCGCGATTATGCCCCGCGCCCTCCTTGCCAGCTCAAACTCGCCGTTTTCATAATCCAGGTACAAAATAGGCACTGGTTCAGGTTTTCCAAGTACGTTCGGGCAGCCCACAGATGCACTTGCGGCAAAGTACAAAGCCATAAATGTTTTCATGCTCGCGCGCTTTGCGGCAAGCATGCAAATTGACCGTTCAGGCACGAAACCTGGCAGGAACCATTTGGTGGTAGTCTGTGCAGTTGTAGATAGCAGAAATGGCATCCGCAAAATAACCACCCCCTTCCTTACAGGAAGGGGGGTTATTTGCGGGTTATTTGCGGGTTTTGCGGATGTTTGCGGGTCATCGTCGATAAAAATGGGGGTAAAATGAACTTTTGCGGATGTTTGCGGGTTCTGCGGAATGTGGGATATTATATGTGGCAACACCTGTTTCATTAGTAGGTTTTTTGCTGTGGGGAAGTCACATCCATCGCGCAGTTGAATGAACTTGAAAACATCCATCCCACCATGCACAGAAAAACAATTTGCAACACGCCCATCAGCGCTCACGGACAGGCTCGGGCTGGCATCATTGTGCTTATGCCCAGGCAATGGGCAGCTTTGCAGCCCTGGCTTCAAATTCAGGTTAAAAAACGTGTATTTTATCTTGATTTCAGCCAGTTCCTCGTCCACGGTAGTGGGCGCGTCTGACTTTTTCTGCCTATGCGTCAGCTTGTTTTCCTTTTCTATCTCCTCAAGCATTTCGGAAAGCTCCTGTTTTTTCATTTTCGGGATGGCTCCTGTGTGTTTTAGGGAATATTCCGCGCCGGTCTTGCGATGCTTTGAGCCTGGAAGGATGCAGAGCCAATCAGTCAATACCTCCATCACGAGGTTGTCTGATACGGTTGCCCCTTTGAAAAACTCCGTCCTTTTCTCAACCGGCGCGTCCGTGATGACGAGGGGGAAGTGCGCGCCCTTGCTGCCAAATTCCTCACGGTATTCCTTCCCGAAGCGCGTGACTAGCTTTTTGCGCGCCGCGTCTGCGATTTTGTTTTCCTCCGCGTCGATATACACGAGGTAGCCTTGCAGCCCCTTATAGCCGCACACAGCAGCCCAGGCGTCTGGCTCCTGTTTGTAGAATGCCTTGAACTCATCAAGGAGAAAAAAAGGATGCGTTAGTTCTTTTGCTCGGTGCCCCGTCACGACGCGCATTTCATTATTCACATTCTTCACTGGGATTGATAAAAAACCCAAATCAAAAAGTTCTATCGCCGACAAAACTCCGTTTCCTTCAGCCATTGTTTCACGTCCACCCAAAGGGGTGTCTTTTTCTTGTACCAATCACTTTAAATAATGATATGCTCTAATAAGGTTGGTTTTTGTATGGCTTTGGTTGATATCGACGATGAATTGAAAAAGAAGGTGCAAGAGGCTGTTGAGAAAGATAGCGTTGAGTACCCATCCATGAAGAACTTTGTGGACAAGGCAATCCGCAAGCAGCTTGAACGCCTCCAAAAAATACAAGATGCAAAGGATGTGTTGTAGATGCCTTTCCATGTCGAATTCCAAAAATGCGGGATGGCGGGGCAGATAACTTGTACCGGCTGCGGCGACTATGGTTTGCCGCACCAGCACAAGAAATCATTATGCGTATCGTGCGGAAACAAATCATAGTCATTTCTCCCCTAACAAGTGCCTCGAGCACGCGGGGGGAAGACGGAAGTGTATGAAATGGAAAATGAAACAGCGCAGAGCGCCCTTGTGAACTGGGCAGACTTCGAGGTAAAAATCCCCGAGGACAGGATAAAGGTCGAGGACAAGGTGAAATACGAGCTTGGCTTCGGCGCACTGAGGCAGAGCAGCATCGAGGTTGTGGACAAGGAACAGACCGAGGAAGGCAAGGTCGAGGTAAAAAAGACCATACCGACGCTTATCCTTGCGGTGGACTTCTACAACGGCAAGCCAGCAAAGAAGGAACTGCAAATAACATCAAAGAAGCTGATTGCCACAATAAAGACCTATTTCGAGAAGGACATGCTTTTCAAGCGTGTTTTCCAGCTCGAAAAGTCTGGCACGGGCTTCCAGACGCAGTACCAGCTCATCGCCCTGAACGACAAGCCGGTGGCATGAAAGACGTATGAAGGAAGGATAGAAGCCTTCCTGTGAATATCCCCTGCGCCGCACCCGCCCCCTTCGCAAAGGACTGGTCGCCTTGAGTGAGTTGGGTGCGGCGCAGTGTGTTTAGTGGTGGTATGGAAAAGGAGATGATTGGATGGAAAACGAGATAGAAATAAACGGAGCGGCATACGTTCTGAAAAGTAGCATTAAAGCGCCAGCAACACCCGCCCTGAAAAAAAAGGGAATGGAATATGCAATCGTCAGGACACACAGCGCGGGCGTAATCGCTGGCTATATCGTCAGTGAAAAGGGGCAGGAAGTCGAGATAGCTGAAGCTCGCAGGCTGTGGTTTTGGAGCGGGGCGGCATCGCTTTCCCAGCTTGCGATGGAGGGTGTGAAGCATCCAGACAAATGCAAGTTCCCTGTGGCGGTTGCCAAACTTAGGGTGAAGCAGGCGATAGAGATTTTGCCCTGCACAGAAGTCGCAAGAAAGAGCATTGAAGGGGTGAGCGTGTGGTCAGCATAAGGAACCTGAAAGACCACCCACCCGACGCTTCGGGTGGCTACGGCAACGGCAACGGCAACGGCGACGGCAACGGCTACGGCTACGGCGACGGCGACGGCAACGGCTACGGCTACGGCTACGGCAACGGCAACGGCAACGGCAACGGCAACGGCAACGGCGACGGCTACGGCTACGGCAACGGCTACGGCTACGGCTACGGCTACGACGACGGCGACGGCTACGGCTACGGCTACGGCGACGGCGACGGCAACGGCTACGGCTACGGCGACGGCGACGGCAACGGCTAAAAACGGTGCGTCCATGAAAAAATCCATTTTCGTTTTCCTCCTGGCATGTGCGTTCGCAATCCTTTATACAACGGCGTTCATCGCCGCGCTGGTGGCAACATGACCCTTCACGGCTCGAACATCTCCGTTGCGCAGGCTGGCTGCTTCGCCGGGAACAGGCACGCATACCGGCGCAACGAGGAGGCTAACCAGCGCAAGATTGCGAAGCAGAGGGAATTCCGAAAAAAATATCCGTTGAGGTAATTTTTATGAAAGAGAGCCAACGCTACAAATACGAACGCGACAACGACCTGCTCCACGAACTCCGCGGCTGCGTCGCCATTATCGAGCGTGTGCGTGTCAGGTCTGCCGAGCGCAACGCCGAAACGCTTGAAATCTCGATACAGCTTCTCGAAATGGTCGCCAAGGACATCGACGCTCGGCTTGTGGGGATAAAAAACACGGAGGAATAAAATGCACGCCAAAATAATTTCGCAGCAGGATTGGAATACGATACTCGACAGGCTCCACTACGTCCGTAAAGCCTACAACTCCGACAAGCTCACCGACGAGCAGCGCCTTGCCGAGATGGAAAAGTGGCTCATGTCGGCGCTGCACGAGGTGACGGGCATAAGGGCGGCGTGGGAGAAGGAGGCGAGTGAATGACAACCGACGAGGACGTTGAAAAGGCGTTAAGCAAGATAGCAAACACGCCATATTTCTTTGACGTAGATTGCGAAGGTGGAAAAGAATATATAATGGGTGATGGCTCGGCTGGCTACTTCAGAGAGGTTGTGGCTGAGATAATAGCAGCAGCCCGCGCCTCGGCAGTGATAGAGTGGCTGGAAAGCGAGGACGCTTTAAGGTTCTACATGGACAGAAAAAAAGGAGCGTTTAAAAGAGCAGCCATTAAGCTGCGGGAGAGGAAGTGATTGCCGTGATTAAGACGATAATGGAAGTGAACGACTGCCGGATGATAGAGCAGATGTACGCTGCACGGAAAGATGAGAGGAAGGGGTGATGCCCACGACTGAAAAAACCGCCGAGGAAAGCGAAGGCATGAGGTTCATCCGCCGCCATCTGCCGAGCCTTACGGAGAGTGAGTTCGCCACGCTCACCTGCCTCGACCAGCTCGTGAAGGACTTCGAGAAAGACCCACGCTTCAAAAAGGAATTTGCCGAGGCGCTCTCGCATCGCGGCTGCATCAAGGTGCGCATCACCTTCCACCACGACGTGCTTGAGCGTGGCTTTAAGCGCATGGAAAGCGCCCCGCTGTGCAACGCCTCGGCGTGCAGGGCGGTTCAGAACATCATGGTTCATTTGGGAAACGCCGCCGTCGAGCAGGCGAATGGGGAGAAGTGATTGGGATGGAAACTCAAAATGCTGTATTTTTCGGTTGGGCTGTCTTTATGTTTGGCTTTGGAATATTACAGGCATCAAGACCAAAAGAAAAAAATAGCTATATGTGGGCGCTTGCTGATTTCTTTTGTGCTGCTGTCACATTTGTATTTGGAATGATTATATGAAACTCTCCGACCTCCCCTCGAAGATGGGCAACGTCTGGGTAATCTTAGCCGTGCTGCTCGCCGTGGCGATATTCCTTTTCGCCACGCCTTGGGGCTTAAATTTCAGGGCTTTCCTCATCGGGAACCCGTGCGGGCAGGGTCAGATGTTCGACAAGACCACGTCGGCATGCGTGCCTTCTGGGTCGCAACTGGCATGCGGAAGCGGCATGTACCTCTCGCAGGGGGCAAAGGGGTATTCCTGCGAATGGTCGAACCTGACGCTGCTGGCGGTGCTTGCGGCTGTTGCGATTGCGGTCTATCTTGTGTTCTTCGCAAAGAAGGCGAACAACTGGATACCTGCAAGGGAGGCGCTTCGCATTTCCTTTGAGCAGGGGCATTTGCAGACGAAGGATGGGCGGAATGATTTTATCGCGGTCTGGTCGCACGTCGAGGAGGTGCATCAAGTGAAGCCGCATGATGCGTGGCTGTTCGTCGGGGATTTTGTGGTTCCCGGTGCGGAGAGCAGCGCCTTAATTATTGGCACCGATAAAACTGGATGGGTGCTTCGGCAGTGGCGCTATCAGCTCGTGGACAGGCAAATCCAAATCCTTTCCAAGAAGGGCATGGAGCTTGACAAGGCGCTCTCCGAGGTCGCGGCGTATAGGGCGAGGACGAAGGTTATGGTTGAAGATGTAAAAGAGGAGGGGGAAGAATGAATAACGAAGAACTTGGCTTGATTGCTTGGGGCAGCTCGCTGTTGATTAGCAGCTTTTTGTTTTTTATGACGTTTATATTAGCTGCGCCACTTATAAATTCACTAATAGGTATGGGTGGAAATACAATGGCGTTTATTATCACTCTTGATATTTGTGTGGTGACTACGTTGAATGCACATTATAGATTGCCACTGATTGCGGAGGGAAACTATGAATAAAATATTTTACGCTGCGTTGCTATTGGTCGGATGCTCATACGCATTTACGATACCGAACGGCGAATGCCAGAACTTCACGCTGTTTAACGGGAGCGCCAATCTCTCGGATAATTCCACGCTGCCGTACTACAATGAAACGTGGTGCGCAGGTAATGCCACTGTAATATATAATATGACGAACGTGACCAACCTGACCGTTCAGGGTTGCAATTCCACGAATGCCACGCTTTGGGCTAACGAAACCGGCACCTTCAATAACGCCACAATCTCGTGTCTGTTCAACGTCACGCCGCCCGTCGTCTGCAATAATACGGCGACGTATGTGAACGTAACGCAGAACGTGTCGGTGCCGTTCTGCAATTACTCGGCGAACGTGACAGCGACGACTTCTGACCAATGGATTACTGCGGTGGATGGGTTGAACATCCACATCCTTCCCATCCCGCAAAGCTACTGTTACCAGAACATAAACCGTGCCGCAGGCTACCTTGAGGTGTTCCGCAATGATGTATGCAATATTACCGTGACGACACCGGCGACTACGACGGCTTGTCCTGCCGCAGTGACGTGCCTGCCATACCAATACAACACGCCATGCCAATCCTGCACTACATGCGAGGTGTGCAAGGAATGCGCCGCGCCTAGGGTATGCGCCGAGGACGACCCAGCCCCGAAGCTGCTGCTTGCATCGCTGCAAAATGAAACGGCGGCGCAATCAATTTCCATAAGCAACCTGACCGCCATGCTCGCATCGAAGGATGATATAATTAGAAGCCAGAAGGATGCGCTTAATACGCTCGATGTGACTGTTGATAAGAAGGTGGAAGCAAAGACGGGCAACGTAAACGACATGTACGGCTACGCCCTTGTCGCCGGTCTGTGCTGCACCGTGTTCTTTGTGTACAAGTCAAGGCAGCCGCAAAGCACGCCGCTTGCAGGTTCAGGCATCGGCGCTGCGATAACGAAGGACAGACTGGACAAACTGAGGCAACAAAGAGGAGGAGATGAAAATGGACGAAATACCGATGACGCTGGCGCAGTGGAAAAAAGCCAACCCGGAGATAACCAAGTACATATCCCCGAAGTATAAGAAATACCGCAAGGAGTTTTTCAAGTCGAAGCACAATGAGGAAATCGTGGAGGGTGAGGATGTGGGAATAGTCGAAGATGTAAAAAAGGCGTTCGCGGAAGGAACAGAACCGAAGCCTGCACCTGTGGTCAAAATAGATTTCAACTTCGAGGTGGATGCGGTGATGAAAGCCTGCGACGAGAACCGCGCCAAGATTGACCGCGTGCAGGACATAATCACTGACCGAGCCGTGCCGGAGGAGGCTTTGATTTCCCTTGAGGAAATCCACATCGCGCTCGGCAACGTGAAGGCGCTCACCGCGAAAATGCTGGCATCCTACAAGGAAGCCGACGCGGGCATTGCTGTTTTGGAGAAGGAAGCCACCGAGGTTTTCAATTCCAAAAAGAAGCTGGCGCAGATAAGGGCGACGAGGGTGAAGGAAAAGACGGAGGTGACACCGTGAGCTTTCAAGTGTTTAACGAAAAAGACGAGTTCAAGAAACAGCTCGAAGATTGGGTGTTTGAATGCACGAAGATTGAAAAGACGGTTGGGGACTTTCCAGATTTCTATGTGATTGTAATAGGCGAAAAGACGGATGGACTGGCAATAACTAATCTTGACCGCCCAAGCATAGTGGTTGTGTTCAAGAATGAACAGCAGTTTAAGAAAGTGCTAAAACACGAGCTTATTCATCTTGTCCAACATTCTAAGGGATATGCGAACGAAGACGAAGCGTATAGGAAGAATGGGGAGTGATTAAAATGGAAAGAAAAGATTTTATCGAGATTGGGGGCAACCTTTCAGGGGTTATTTTCCTGCTTGCGATATTTGCCGTCGGTGCGCTGTTTATCTGGCAGTATTTCTATCCGGCAATATGCACCGTAGAACTCGATGGTACAGGGGCTATCACAGGCAGATTAGCTGAAAGTTTCAATGTTCAAAACCTGGCTTTTATGAATGCCCCGATGCAAAATGCGAGTTTTCAGATAGACAGCGTTGGCGGCGCGGTGCATTTCAAAGGGCAGATTTATTGCCGTGACATAGGGATTGCTGCGATGGCTCTGTCTAATATGAAAGGCAACCAATACACGATAACGAAGGTGAACTGACAATGTTCATCCCCTCCGACTGGCTCCCGTTCCTCGCCGCACTCGCCGTCGCGGTGTTCCTCGACGTAGTGATAACGGGCGGGAAATACCTGCACATGTTCATGTCGGCGGTGTCTGGCAACAGCTACCAGAAGATAAAGACGAGAAGCGGCACGAAGTTCATGGGGCGCAACACCAACGAGTTCGAGGTCGTGGGCTATGTGGAGAGGGGAGGAAAAAGGGTGCCGAGGGTAGCCTTCCTGACCGATTGTGGGCAAAGGCAGGTGCATGATGCCGACGATTTGGACATTCCCATCACCGCGCTGAAGGCTGGCATGATGGCGGAGGATGTGGATGTGACGCTGCGCTTTGAAAAGTCAAAGAAGTACCAGGACGAGATTGACGCGCTTCGCTTCCAGCTTGCAACTGCCAACACAAAGGCTAACATGGCTTGGGGCAACAGCATGGACTTCACTGTGAAGCTGACAAGCTCGATGGGCGACATTAAGAAGAACATAGGCTCTACAATAATGATGGCATCTAAGGGGAAGGATGGCGGCTTTAACATAGCCGGTGCCGATAAGGAGCAGGCAGCCGAAGTGACGGAGCAGTGATTTTATGGATTTCAAGACAATCGCCCTGGCGCAGCAAGATTTCTTCACACGGCTCAAGGCACTGCAAGGTACGACCATAACCGCAAAGAACTTCTCCGATACTGAAAGTGCCGTCAATGCCTTCAATAAGGAGAAGGATGAAACGATAGCCACATCCTTTAATCGTGGCGTCGAAGCAAAAAAGACATTCAATGCGACATGGAAAACATTTGTGGATGCGAACGGCGGGGCTTGGGCGATGTCCGAGTTCCTTCCAATCAAGTCTGCTTTTGAAACGCTTGACGTATCAGCACAGGAGGTTTACACACAGGCGTTGCAGGTTAGGGCATACGGCGACGAGGCTAATCTGAAACTGGCATCTGCGCTGCAATCCGCCTACTCTAATCCTGATGGAATTATGGAGGATGACCGAAAGGAAATCATGGCGATGGCAACCGCCATGTCAAAGATGAACGAAACACTGTCAAGGCTGGCGAAGAAATATGCTGAGAAACTACGCGATGGAAAGGCTCAAGCTCCCTGAAACAAGCAAGATGTTTTTCACGAGGGGCTTCACGATACCTGCGGTCATGCAAGGCAAGGTTCCTGTGGGGCTTATCAATCTGTGGCGAAAGTATTGGAACCACAGGAAGCTGCCGCAGGTGAACATAAACGATTTCCTTCAGCACCACAGTTGCTCTTTTGGAATTACAAGAAGCGGCAAGTCGAACGGCTGCGGCAGGCTATGTGAGGAGCTTCTATTAAAGGGGATGCGGATTATTGTTGTGGACTATAAGGGCGAGTTCATCACGCTTGGCGAGCTTCCAGGTGTGCGGGTCAATGTGGTTCCGATAGCTGGAAGGAACGGCAAGGAGGATGCAGTGGCTTTCTCTGAAGGAACGCAGTCGTATATCCTTAATCTTGAAACAATCACCGATGAAGTCTATGTGCCTTATCTGCTTGACTTCTTCACCGAGCTATGGGAGCTTCAGCGGCAGCTAAAGATGGACGCCAACAATGAAGGACATATGATAGTGCCTGTAAAGATATTTGTGGACGAAGCACAGCACTTTGTGGGGCGTATCTCAGCCAAGGCTATGCCGAAGGACTTGGCGATTGCATCAAGAAATCTTAAAGGTATTTTCAAAAACATAGCTCAGCAGGGCGTTGGGCTTGGGCTTCCAATGCACTTCAGCACCCAACGCCCTACTTATCTTGAGCCGTGGATTAGGAACCAGGTCGAGGTGCTGCTACTGTATAGGCAGAAGTGGGAGAATGACATTGAAGTCTATTTGGATGTGATACCGGCAAATGGTGGCGGCTTCAAGATGAGGGACATAAGGAAGCGGTCAATAGAAATGATGGCTACTGGTGTGGCTATCTATGTTGGCACTGATGGTCAGACTTTGGAAGTGCAGATGCAAAAGAAAAGAACCCGCGACTTGAGCCGAACGCCAGGATGGGCGCAGCAGGTCGAGGCTATGGAGGCGACAAGGCATGGATGGCAAAAAGATAACCCTGTTGATATGCCAGGTGCAGGAGAAGAAGCCTGATGAGCAAGAGCGCATTAAGGAAGGCAATATGAGAGGCAGACCAGGTAATCCAACATCAATACATAGGTTCGATTACGCTATAACGGCAAAATATATGGTAGATGACGCCTCTTTTAGGCGTCTTGAGGCACACGACCCTACGGAAATCGCAGTTTTAGAGCAATGGCTGGAGGATAACGGCGTAAGTGGTGAAATCATTGTGCAGCGCGCGTATGGGGGGCTTGGGCGCAGGGGCAAGTATGAAAGCACTGCCCAATGGAAAGCCAAAAGGAAGGCTGGGATGCCCACTGTTGTGCGTTTATCGCTCGATTAGGGCGCTTGTGGGGTGATTTTGATGGCTTGTGACGTGGTTGATAGGAGATGGGGCTGGCGCTGTTCTCTTAGGAAGGGACATAAAGGAATGCACCAGGCTGAAATAGTGGTAAGCTGGCACCCTGGGGCAAAATAGGGTGTTTGGATGACGAAAGTATGGATACTCGCCGAGTACGAGATGGGCGAACTGATGAAGGTTCATACCGTCCAGGTCTTTCGGACGCTCAGAGGGGCGAAGTATGCCCAGAAGCGCAGGTTTAATCCCCGCGCAACGTATATCTTTGATTTTGAGGTGTTGGATTGAAAGTTGCTTTGTATGCCCGCGTTTCGATGGAAGAAACCGATGACGGCTCGAAGCGATACCAGGAGCCGGAGAACCAGCTTGTGCCTCTCCGCCAGTTTGCCAAGGCGTTTGATTATGAGGTTGTGGCTGAATACATTGACCGCGCCAGTGGAGGCGATGGCAACCGTCCACAGTTTAAGCAAATGTTCAAAGATGCCTTCCAAATGAAGTTTAGCGGGGTCATTGTCTGGCGTTTGGATAGGTTTAGCAGGGAAGGCATCAGTAATACCCTTTCATACGTTCAAAGGCTAAAACAAAGCCGTGTGTGGCTAAAATCGATGTCTGAAAGTTGGCTTGACACAAAGGACGAAAATATAACCGAGCTGGTCTTATCAGTGCTGGCTTGGGCTGCTTCTGAGGAAAGGCGCAAGATAAGCGAAAGGACAAAGGCAGGCATAGCCAGGCTGAAAGCAATAGGGCAGTGGAAAGGTGGGCGACCAAGAAAGGGGGGGGTGGGTATCGAACCCCGAAAGGACACCCCACTGTAAAAGGGGCGTTTGTTTGCTCTTTCTTCTAACCTATTTTTGGGTAATCTCTACCACATGGAAAACTCAATGGACTACATCAGCACGCTCAACTTCGGCAACCCGCTTTTCTGGGCGACGGCTAGGAGAGAGGATTTTGGGGTGGTGGCATGACCTCCCCACAATCCGCCCGCATCGCGGCGCGCAGGTACAGCGTCGCATTGTCGAAGGAAGCGATAAGGGTGGGTAAATGAAAATCGTCAAATTCAAAAGCCACCCGCTGTTCTTCGATAAGGAAAAAAGTGGGCTGAAGCCGAACACCGTGAGGATGGTTCCAACCGCCGATGAGCGTTTTGAGGCTCTCGACCAGAGGACAGCCACGGTGATAGAAATCACGAACACGGAAACAAAAGAGAGCTTCCAGCGGATAATAACCGACATTTCCTTTTGGAACGGGCAGTTTATTATCTCGTGGAGGCATGTGGAGATGAAAACATGAGCGATAAAATTGGTGCGTTCTACCTTGCCGGAAGGAAGTGCTATTGTGTTGGATGCCGTTTAGGTATCGCAAAAGGAGAACCATATGTCGAACCGTGGTGGTCTTATGGTCGCCTTCACTTTGATTGTTTTGAAAAGGCGGCTGCAAGCCACAAGGAGCAGTTTGAAAAGAGCATCGCAGACATACGCAGCCAAATAATACAGGCAAAAAAGGAGTTGGTCAGATGAAAAAATTCATGGCATACATCCGCAAGCACAAGACATCCTACGGCGAATACGGCACGATGACGAACAAGCACCTCGCCGAGTACGCCGACAAGCTCGTCCTGGTCAGCGTCGAGATAGTCACGTCCGACACGAAGCTGCCGCCGGTCAAGGTGAAGGGGGTAATCAAAGAACGCCCTCCGATTTTGGGCAAGGTCGATATTGAAAATGCCTTGCATCCCGAGAGCGAGGAACAGAAGAAATACTACAAGTCGTTGCTGCCGGACAAGAAATCCAAAATATCATGATAATGCTATGTGGGGTATGGTGCCGTGAAGTAGCGTAAAGTTTTGTAAAGTTTAGAAATTAGAGTATGCCAAACGCCTTCAAAACAAGGAAGCCGATAAGCAATACTAAAATGACTTGCCCCGCCGTTTGTATGAATTGCACAATACTATTCCATTTCCAATAAACAAATAGTATTGTTATTATGGGCAGCAATGCGGAAATCACCGACCCAGAAAAAGCAGTAGTGTTAAAGGTGGCATTTAACCATGCGGCAAGCCCATCAGTCCATGAAAGGTTCAATATTTTATCAAGCCCGAAATTCCCAACTTGATTTATTATCTGGTGCGTGGTTTCATTGGCGGCTGTGTGGGTCGCGTTAAAAGTAGAATTTGCCGCCTCTACCGTTGAATTGAGCAGTGTGTCGTTCATCAAAGCACCTTTATTGCCTGCGAAGGCTATCCCTCCGCATCCTTTTATCCCTTCCTTTTCTTCGCCCCGAATATCAGCATCGAAAATAGGAAGATGCCGAGGGCGATGAACATATTTTTTATTCCATACGTCTTTTGTGAAATCCAAAAACCGACTGGCGTGGCGATTTTGTCCCAATAGCCGCTTAACTGGATGAACGCATCATCGGCGGCATTCACGAGATGTATGCTGCTCGCGTTTCCGGTCTGGTTGCCCGTCGCATTGCCGCCTGTGAACATCACCGCTCCTGACCCCCCCAAGCCGGTGTAGCCGTCCCACGCCACCACAAACACCGTTTCATTGGATGCCATTGTGATTGTCTTTGTGACCACACTTGCCGGGTAGGAGAACGTTGTTGTGTTCCACGTCCCACCCATCCCGCACAGCGCAACCGTGGCTTCGTTGCATTGATATAGCCTCACCGTGGCAGCGTCTATCCCATATGTGAAAAGGTATGAAATGCTCTGGTTCTGCGCCATCGTGAGCGAAATGGGGTGCTGTGTCCCCCCCATAATGCCAGGATAGCTCACCGCTCCTAGGTCAGTCTGTGTGATGGCTTCTGTTGTAAAATTGATATTATATCCGCCCGTGCTGCAATTGAACTGCACTGCCGTGGCATTACCATTATTGGTTATAATGGTGCTTGCATTGTCATAAATCGCCGTAGTCTGCACCGCCATCTTGGTAATATTGTAATAGCACATTCCAGTGCCAACCACGGTAACATTCACCTGCCACTGCACAGGCGCGCCGTTAGTCGCAACCGCCATCTGCACCTCGCTTCCATTGGAATATGTGAAATTAAACGGTGTAAGTGGTGCATAATCCGCACAGTTTGCAAAGTTGCAGCTAAACTTCCCGCCACTTGTCGTGTTCTTGTAAGGCACTCC
>Ga0172381_10001737_pt1 | contig 24894 bp, 36 predicted proteins | sample Leawel6488metaG_FD_119754 | JGI IMG/M metagenome (GOLD analysis project Ga0172381, IMG submission 119754) | Leachate microbial communities from a municipal landfill in Southern Ontario, Canada - Leachate well 64-88 metaG | ecosystem: Engineered > Solid waste > Landfill > Unclassified | place... | reverse complement strand
GTGTTGGTGGCTGCGGACTGGTCTCCGGTGTTGGTGGCTGCGGACTGGTCTCCGGTGTTGGTGGCTGCGGACCGGTAGCCGGTGTTGGTGGCTGCGGACTGGTCTCCGGTGTTGGTGGCTGCGGACCGGTAGCCGGATTCCTGCTTGGTTTCTTCTTTCTTGATCTGTCCGAAAATAATATCAACAGCAGCCTGAATCATTCCAGGGATGCCAATCTTGGCGCCGATATGCAATTCAGTGGTGCAGTTTTTATCGCTGCCGCGTTCGGTTTTATCCTTCGGAGATTCAACCTCGGCATATTCGCTGGTTCCCGGTGAATAATAACCAAATACATCCAACGGAAATTCGCAGTAGTGCATACCATGGTCGCATAGTTGCGCTGTTTTTTCTGTGTATACGGTGTTTTCCACATATTGTTTTTTGTGATTGCTATCCGGCGTACAAATCATGCCAGGATAAAAACCCTTAAATCCATGTATCATCGTCATCGTTATTTCCCCTTTTTCTTACTAGACATTGCTTTTTCGATGCCGTCAAGTCCACGACTGAAAATCATGAGTTCAATAGTACCTTGTTTAAATCCCTCCTGTTGTGATAATGCTTTGACGCGTTTTCGGATGGAGCTATCAGGATCGCTGATATACGGACGGTAGGTTTCGTTTTTCATTCCTCATTTTCCTTTGACAAAGAACATTTTAAACTTATCGCTATTGTACTGCCCCTGAGTGATTTCAATGACCTCGCGGATTGAGTATTCGGTTTTGACCTCTTTGAGGCTTTCGACAAAATGCCGAGTACCCTTAGCACAAGCGCCAGTAATCGCCCGATACATCTTAATGACTTCCTCGAACGATTTAACGCTGTCCAAGGTCAAATCCTTGTAGATTGAAGTATCGATGTTACCAATCTTGTAAACGAGGTCTTTCCGAGCCTCCTCAATCGTGTCGCCGTGTGCCGCTAAATCCTCGTCGAAAACGATGTAGCTTTCTTTGGTTTCGCCGTGATTGACGACCTTGAAAACGTTTTCATGGCGTGAAATTACTTTTGACAGAATGCCGTCAACGATGATATGCTCAACGCCGTCTTTAAACCATTTGTCTCCGTCTTTTGTGAGGTAGCCGGGAATCTCATACGGGCAGAGTTGATAGGTTTTGTTAGCTTCGGGCTGAATGACCTCGAAGACATCTCGGCGAACGATTACGCAACATTTGCCGGTCGTGAAGGTGCAGTAAGTGCCGGTCGTGAAGGTGCAGCCCCAGTCGGTCTTGAAGGTGCAGTTCCAGCCGGTCGTGAAGGTGCAGCCCCAGTCGGTCGTGAAGGTGCAGTAAGTGCCGGTCTTGAAGGTGCAGCCCCAGTCGGTCTTGAAGGTGCAGTTCCAGCCGGTCTTGAAGGTGCAGCCCCAGCCGGTCTTGAAGGTGCAGTAAGAGCCGGTCTTGAAGGTGCAGTAAGAGCCGGTCTTGAAGGTGCAGTAAGAGCCGGTCGTGAAGGTGCAGTAAGTGCCGGTCGTGAAGGTGCAGTAAGAGCCGGTCTTGAAGGTGCAGTTCCAGCCGGTCTTGAAGGTGCAGTTCCAGCCGGTCGTGAAACTTACGCCGTCAATTCCTTTAAAGTCGATAACGAGGCCATTTTCTGCGGACGAAAAGAAGTTCGTGCTTTCGTCCCAAGTGAATTTACTTAACTCCAGCGGTTTGCCGTTCTGCGATATCCGACTTTGTACTTGTTTCTTGTTCATGTTAAAGCCCCTTTATTTGGTTCTATTATTATAGCTCGTTTTAAGCTAAATGTCAACGGGTTTTTAGGATATTTTTAGGATTTTTCATCATAATACCTTTCGGTTAAATTTTAAAAGCGGGAGATTTATATTACTTTTTACATCCACGTTTAATAATCGTCATGATTGCCTCTATTGTTATTTTATCCCTAAAAACGCTTTAAAGAAGTGAAATATCCTCGATACAGCTATAACTTTTTCCGGCTTAATCCTCATTGCATCATGATACGACCTAACGGCATAACCCGATGCTGTGAATTTACGCATCCCATGCCCTTCCCACATTCCCTGATTGCTTGACCGCATCATTTCACCGCCAGCGCTATTCGCCTTGCCAACAGGCGGCTTGTCCATCAATCCGCCGAAAATGTCAGTCGCCTTGACAAGTTTGTGATTGTCGGCGTTGTCGGTATAATCGATTATCAGGCAATTCGGCTTGCCGCTGGCGGCGATTGCATTGCGCCGTCCGATTTGTCCCATTGTTTCATCGAGTCGCACGGCAGGACGTAATCCGCGCCCTAACATCTGGATATACAGACCACGTGAATAGGTTGGCCGCGCTATTACCTCACAATCTATCGCCGGACAGTCGTACCCCTCTGTCAATATTCCGCAGTTGCAGAGCCAGCGGATTTTTCCGGTCGTAAAATCTTCCAGGATTTGCCGCCGTTCCGACGCCGGAGTTTCAGCGTGGATAAATTCTGCACGTCCGCAATTTCCTAGGTTAAGACGATTTGACATCGCTTTCGCCTGTGCAACTCCTGCGGCAAAAACTAAAACCTTTTTACGATCCTCAGCGTAAAAAATCGAGGAGCTTACAACCTTTGACAAGTTTTTTTCAAGCGCAAGCATTTTGTCAAGGCTGGCGGAGCTCAGATCCTGACCAGACATCGACACTTTACGAAGGTCCAGCCCCGGCAACTTAACCCGGCGCGTTGAAATGGGGACAAGCCAGCCGTCAGATATTGCTTGCTTAATATTGTAATCAATAACAACTGTTTTATAAACTTGTCCTAATGCCTGATTATCGCCTCTATCCGGCGTTGCCGTGACTCCTAAAAGCTTCACACCTTGAAAGTGCTTAATAACGAGCTTGTAGCTGTCACTGCACGAATGGTGCGCCTCATCGACAATCAGAAGCGAAAAATCAGCTGGATTAAATCGGTCAAGGTGATTTATGATGCTCAGGATTGACGCGCAAACAACTTGACTTCCGATATTGCGCTTTTTTGCGCCCATAAAGATTCCGGCGTTAATATCTAAAAGCTGTTGCACTTTTGATGCCGCTTGTAAAATCAGTTCCTCACGGTGCGCAATAATTAAAACCCGGCCAGACCGCAAATAATGATTTGCGATTTGACAAAAGACAACCGTCTTACCTGTGCCGGTCGGCAACACGACAACCGCCGAACCCGTGGTGTCGAGTTTGGCGATTGCGCGGCTTATTGCCGTTGTCTGGTAGTCGCGAGTTTGCATGTTATGCTATGATTCTAGCTATTACTGCCGCCACAACGCCGATTACGCAAATCCAGGCAAGCAGTCGGATAAATGCAGCGATCCGTTTGCATTGCGCATCTCGGAGCTGGCGTTCATAAAGCATTATTGCCGCTCGGTCAAACATGTTATTCTTCATCGTCATAATCCCTTTCATCGTTCATACTTTCTTCGTATTCTCCGAGCAATTTTTCGGTGTAGTTTTCACAAACGTAATTCGATAAGTAGGATTCGAAGCATTCCGACAAGTCTTTGTCGAAGGTTACTCCGGTAATAGTCAATGTGGCGTTGCATCCAGGATAATCGTAAGTCTGGCGCTCTGCCGGCTGATAATCAACTTCGCATTCCGCAATCACTTCCAGACCGTCAGAATTGGCGTCAATCAACGCCTTATCGCCGAAAGTCATAAAGCCGGTAACATCTCGATCATCGACGAAATAACGATTATCGTCCCGGTAAAGCTCAAGCGTTACGTTCATTTTTTTGATCCTCGTTGAATCGGTTATCATCATTGCTTCAAGTTCATAGCGCTTGAAGCGGATAGCTTCGGCCTCATGGATATCGTGTTCCATTTTTTCAAAGCGGCGACGCATTGTCCACCAGTCAACAATTTTTCGCCAAAGTTTTTTCATCTTATTCTCCCCTTTAAGTTGGTTTTATTATTGTAGCTTGTTTTACGATAAATGTCAATTCGCATTTAGGATAATTTTAGAATTTTTACGCTTTGTCCTGAATCGAGCCGAAAGCGTCAATATCGCCCGACGGCGCTCCTCCTTGCTGTCGTTCTTTATGGAACACGATTCAAGCCAACCCTCCGGCGCTCTGCCGACCATAAATAGACCGTCTTCGGTCTGCTCATATGACCAGCGGCATGTTCCGGCGTTGGTTCGGTTAGCGATTAGTGCCGCCCTTTTCCGTTCCGTAGAGACGCTACCGGCTTTTCGCGCCAGCTCTCGCCGCGCCTCCGCTAATTGTTCGGGTGTTAAGGTCATAATATCCCTTTCCCGGATAACCCGCCGGGACGGGGTGAAAAGGTTAGTTCAAGCTGGCAAGAATTGCCGACAATTCGTTTTCGCGCCAAAACTTCATGTTTTTGGTCTGGCGGTTAAAGTCGCGGATACCGATTTCGCTTTCGGAAGCTGAAAGCTGTTCAAGATTGACCTCTTTGCGCGCTAACCAGTATTTTAGCTGGTTTTCTCCATAACCGCTTTGCAGCGTGATGGATTTTCCCGTTGCGGCGCTGGTCAAAGTAGCATAGCTGTAACGATTACCGTAAATGTCAGTTTTCGAGTAGACAACGTTGATAATGTACTTAATCATGATTCATTCTCCCTTTGTATTCTAGCCGCCCTGAAGGGCGGCGCGGTTAGTGTTATTCCCAATCTTCTACCAGCGGCAACACCAGCGGTTAGTCATCACTGCCGGTTATTTGCTGCCTGACGATTATGTACACGTTCCATAATTTCTTCCGCCATCGCCAAGCCAATTACGTATTCCTGCGGGAGTTTTTCTTTCCCGTGGACATTGACGCCGTGATTATGTAACGCTTCCAAAATGTCCGCAAGTTGTGCGGCTTCGATAACTGTAAGTTCGATAGTAAACATCCTATGCACTCCGTCTTGATTTTTTGAGCGAGGCAGGTATTCTATTTATGCCGCGCTTGTTGATTCGGGTTCGGTATGCCCCGGCCTTGCAAGGTCAGGGCGGCGGTGATTAACGATAATATTCGTTGATTTGCTCTTTTCCTGAGTCTGTAAGACCTACTATTTCAGTCTCCCCATACTTCCATCCGCCATTAAACGGCCGGAGCCAGTTTTGCGCATCCTGCAAATATGAAAAATATTCTCGATGTATCGGAATTCCCCAATTATAGCAGATTACTACTATGTTGCGTTGTTTCATTATCATTCTCCCTTTGTTGATTATAATTATACATCTATCCGGTTTCATTGTCAATACCATTTTCAACTATTTTTAGACTTTTTTCGGGTGCAGGTGCAAATTCTTGCACCTGACGGAAACCATCAGAGGGAAGGAGGAGAGGAGAACCTTAAGGAGAGGAGAGGCGATAAGGAGTTAAGGATAGTCCTGCTATGTGGTTATAACCGTTATGGGGCTATAAGGTGATAGCAGGTAGGCAGTGATTACAGCTATGTGGATATAGCAGTGATAAGAGCTATAAGGCTAGGAGGCTATGGGGCGATAGAGCGTGATGTGGCGATAGAGCGATAGAGCGTGATGTGGCGATAAGGCGTTATGAGGAGATAGCAGCGATAGCAGCTATGGGGTGATGTGGCTATGAGTGTATGAGGTGATGAGCGATAAGGCAGCGTAATACCATGAGGTGATAGCAGTGATTAGAGCGATAACCGTAATGAGGACATAAGGCCATGAGGACATGAGGCAATAAGCGATAAGACACGGTAGCACCATGAGGCGATATGGCTATCAGGCGATAAGGCTATCAGGCGATAAGGCTATCAGTCTATCAGGCGATAAGACAACCCGCGAGACCTGCCGACAGTTTTTTTTGACAGCCAGTGTGATCGATGATACCTGTTTGCCATGTTGCGAAGCGATAGGGCGGTGGTTTGGGGTGGTGGAGTAACCGCCGCTCGCCTCTGCCTCGAGACCTGCGCCGACAATAGTTTTTGTCAATAGTTTTGAGCTCATGGCAAGGCAATAGCATAGTTTTTGTCAATAGCTATTGTGAGGAGCCTGGCATGCAGGTGAGGCATGATCGAGGCGAGACATGACCGCAATATATTGTGTCCGTGCTTGCCGATAACAGCGTTTTTGCGTGATTTGAGCTCAAAAGCGTTTAACAGAATCAATGTTATGCGACGTTGCGAGCTTGTCGCCATGTTGCCATCGATAGTTTCTGCACGTCACCAGATCGACTAGGAGGCCATGATAACATGTTACCCGCCCAGAGACACGGTTTTGCGGCTATCATCGCTCACAGGGCCGCCAGCGCCTAAAATTCCCCGGTTAGTGGGGGTGGGGTGGTGTCGGGGCGCTCCCACCTCCCCCGCCAAGTTTAGGGAATATGCGATTTCACTTTTTGGTTATGAAAAACAACTTTTGCATTTTAACGGCATTTTTAGCGATGATAGGCTTGACCCATGTCGATGTATGGTGTATAATGAAAGGTATCGCGTTTAAAAAGTTTTTGCTTGTAAAGTAAAGAAAAATAATGAAAGCCGGGATGACCGGCAAAGGGGAACTCACAAATGAACCTGCACGACGACTTGAAAGCGCTTTCGGATGAGGAGCTGGCGGAGATGGTAAAGGCAAACAAAGTTGACCATGTTCTTGGTAAAAACAAAATGGGGGAATTGCGGTTAAAGTATCCTGACTTTGATCTTTTTACGTTGATTGATGTGATTATGTCAGAAGCTGCTCGCCGGTTTGCGAAAGGGGTGAAGAAATGAGACTTTGGCACCAAAAATTAATTCCGTATTTGCCAAGGCAGCAGTTACTAGGTCAACATCGAGAATGTTGTGCACTGCGTGGCAAGGGGTGGACGAAAAAACATGCAACCGTCCAGTATGCTCTCGATGATAAGCTGGAAAAACTGGTTGCGTATCATTTTCTTATTATGGATGAAATGAAAAAACGAGAATTTTTTGTTGCTGATCAATGGAAATATCCAGATTATCGCGGGAAACTTTTGGAGTTCTGTCCGTCGTTCAATTTTGATTTGTTTGAAGTATACAGAAAATTCAATAATCAGACAATGATTTACGATTATCATGACGACAGGTATCTCAATGAATGCCTTGATAATCTTCGCGGCAAGGGGATTGAAATAAAAAACGCTTTGGAGAAATAGAAAATGAAAACTTTCAAGGGCTATAACGTGCCGGATGTTGGGGAGTTCGTGAGTGATGAAGTTAATCGGATATCTGAATCATATTGTTGGAATTGCAGCGCGATAGATTGCGAAAGTTGTGCGACTAACTGTGATGATTGTCTATTTGGTGATGAAGGTAACGATGAGTTTCAAGAATGGCACGAAGCGCGTAAAAACGGTATAAAACTGGAGGAATAGAGATGAACAAAATCATGAATCAGATTCTGGAACGGGCGAACGCTATTCGCCGCGACGGAGTGGAAGACATTCTTGGCGTTACGGACGATGATTTGATTACTGCGGCAGCGACAGAAATTGCGCTTTTGCAGTCGAGACACCCGCAGCGAGAGGACGTTGAATCGACTTTTACACTTGATGACCAGCGGAACTTGATTAACGCGTATTTCCGAGCCAATAAGGCGTCGACGATACAGGAGGCGGTAATGATTATGACTGAGGCAATAAATTCGCTGCAAATAGTAAAAGAATAACCATAGGAACTAGTAAATGAAAAACGAAAAAATTTACTTTGTGGTTGGTATTTTTGTTGGAGCGGCATTAATGGCTGTTGCGTCTTGTTTTATCATGGAGCAACAGGCAGTCAATATGCGGACAATGGCAATTGAAAATCGTGCTGCGGATTGGGTAGTAAATCCTGGTACTGGTAAAAATGAGTTTGTCTGGAAAAGCGAAGAGGTGCTGAAATGAATAAGGAAATGATCGAACTACAGCGCCAACTTGACATCATGACCGGGAAGTATGAGATTGTAAGAGGGATTGCGGATAAGGCAATTAAAATCGCAGTAAAATTATGCAAAGCGTTTGACGGTGATTGCATTGATTGCCCTATTCATAATTGCGATTTTGATAATCAAATGCAATCTCAACTTTCGGATCTTGACAAATGAAAAAGTACGCATTCATTTTTCGGCAGATTAAGGAGATTTGTAGTAAACATTATGAAGATAAGGCATGCTACGTGTTAGAATCAAGAGCAAAATGTTCCGAAAAAACATGTCCGCTACTCAATGGGAAAGAGATTAAATGAAAAAGATGAGGAATAATATGGACTGTAAATATCCCGGACTTAAAGCGGCGATTGAAGCGCGCAAGGATATGAAAATCAGAGTCACGCCGGAGCAGTCCGTAGAAGTTCAGAAGATTGCGTTTGAGTGTGGCTTTAAATGGATTGATAACAATCAAACAATCCATTACAAAGATAGAGAATTTTTGTATATTGGTACTCCAGAATACAAAAAACATATTATTGCAGTTTATGCAAGTGGAAACTGGAAGGAATTTTCCCTTGACCACGATTGCTTTGTTGATGAGATTAAACATATCGAGACAAAACATCCCAAAAACAAATTCGGCGAGTACCTTAAAGTTTTCAACCTGATTGCAAACGAGATACAACGTGCCGAAAAGTTGCATGGTGAATTGCCTGATTATTTAATGGATCAGGTAGCTATTCTTAACGAAGAATCAGGAGAAGTAACCAAGGCGGCTCTTGACCATGTTTACTCGCAAAAGCCAATTGATGACGTTTATACGGAGGCAATCCATACCGCCGCCGTTGCTGTGAGAATATTGTTGAATCGGAGGGATAAGTAATCATGCTTCTCAAATTTATCAATGAGGCAGAATAATGAAATCTGAAATTATTACCCCTGCTCCATTTATGAAAATAGCTTTTCATTGCAGTAATCGACAGTTTTATAGTGTAAAAGAAAAAGTTCAGGAATTTTCCAACAATTTAATCGGAGACATTTATGATAGTTATGTTTGTGAAAAATGCGATTATGAAGGTGATTTAGAAAGACTCATTATTGCTAATTGCCTACAATCGAAAAGGCTTATTGATGAAATTTTAAAGTTTTATGAAGTTGAAGAAAATTTGCCGGATGGAATGAATCTCCATTTGAGTATTTTTTAACCAGAAAAAAAATATCAGGAAATGAGCAAATGATCGAACTTAAGCCGTGTCCGTTTTGTGGAAATAAACCAAACATTAATATTATTAGTCAATGGGTTGGAGATGTTTTTTACCGTGAATGTTTCTATGTGAAATGTAACAAATGTAAAATAGAAAGTAAAATTTTAACATGCAGAGAAGATGCAGTAAGTGATTGGAACACTCGATCCCCTATTTTAAAATGGCGGTCGGCGGCGGAAAAGCCAGAAGAAAACAAAGAAGTTATGATTGATATTGGATATAATTGTATTGAAATTATTATTTATTGGGAAGAAAATATAGAATATTGGAAACAAGTAGAAAGATGGGTTCCACTATCCGAAGTGCTGGCGGTGATTAAATGACCAACGACGAACGCTTAGCGGCAATGGCGGCAGGACGACGCGGCTTGCCGCGCCTTGGCCGCTGGCAGCGGTTTATCGACAAGCCGCGCCCAATGCTGGCTATTCGCATGTTCTGTTATGACTGTCAGGGCGGCGTCTTATCGGAAGTGCGGAGGTGCAATAGCGTTGACTGTCCGCTGTGGCTATTCCGGCGCGGCAGGAAGAGCGCTGACGCCGAAAGCAGGAGTAAGTGGCAGATAGCAAGTAAAGTGCGCTATATTGGCTGAAAGAATGTGATTAAGAAGGACATGAAATGAAAGAAACCTATAAAGAAACGTTAGAAAGATGTCAGCTCTGTGCTAATAGCATTGGGATGTCTTTCCATGACTATGGATGTCAACCAGGAGAAGAATGTAGTTTATCCAGAGCGGAAAATATACAGAGAGAACGTTTCGGATTGCCATCTTTAGGTATTTTTCATTGCAACGAAAAGGAGTGTCCATGGCTTTCTGGTATTTGCGATCATCGTGGTAAGTCTGAAAACCTAGCAAAACTTGGAATCAGAATAAAACGTTAAAACTGGAGCCGACAGCAGGATTTGAACCTGCGACCGTCTGATTACAGGTCAGATGCTCTTCCAACTGAGCTATGTCGGCAAAAAAAAGTCGTGGGCATCCGGCAAGATTGAGCTTGCATCGGCATATTAAAGGCAGGTGAAGGGGGAGGACACCTGCTGTCTGCTGCTCTTATTGAGCTACGGACACCCACGTCAATTATGATTATATCGCATTTTCGCTAAAAATCAAGAGTTTTTACTGAAAATATCGTAAAAATCTTAAAAATGTGTTGCTTTTTTCGACATATTGCCGTATTGTGTAGAAAATACGACAGGATTTGCAATCATGGCGAAAACAAAAACACCTGCTCCAAAAGAAAAAAAAGAGCTTACTCCGGCTCAACTCAAGAAGCAACAGGAAAAAGCGGCAGTACAGGCGTTCGCTCTTAAGAAGACGCCTGTAAAAAAGATAAACAAAAAAGGTTGGGTTACGGAAGTAAAAAACAAGACCTACCTTGATGCTGACGGAAAGCCCATTGAAAACCTCAAAGGAATGCCGGTAATCCTTACACCGGAAGTTGAACAAGACGCCCTCCAATCCCTTGCTGACTGTCCTATTGAAGAAGAAGTGCCGCGCATTGTCAATGGCAAGAAAGTTTATGACAATCGCATGGTCGGACAAGTTTGGCGACCGGATGACCCAGATTGCCGAAAGCGGATGCAGGAAATTATTGCCTCACTGTACGCCGTATTCCCTGATGACAAAAAAGTTGCTGAACTGATGGGACTTGGCGAAAGAGTTGATGTATTGAAAAACTGGCTAAAAACCTATCCTGACCTCCACCAGTCAAAAAACATGGGAATGGTTGGTAAGCGTGTTGAGTACCTCAAAGCTCTTGACCGGCTGGCTCTTGGCGGAACACGTATGAGAGAGTCCGTATCTAAGGGAGAAGTGTTTAGGCTCGAGGAAGACGTGTTGCCAGAAAAAGATACACTTGCTATGGTATTGCGCCAGACGTTCAAGGGAGAGTTTAAAAAAGACGATGACGGCGGCGTCAAGACGGCAATTCAAATCAATATCTCCGAAAAGGAGAAAAACTATTGAACACCGATTTCAAACTAACTCTTGACCAAACTGCCGCCTCTGACTTGATTGCAGACTCAGAAAAGCGCAATATCTTACTTTACGGCGGCTCCCGTTCCGGGAAGACATTCTTTCTGATTCGGGTGATCATTATCCGTGCGTTGCTTTATCCTGGAAGCCGTCATATTATCCTACGTAAAACCCTTACCTCGATTGTTAAGTCGGTTGAGATGGATACGTTTCCAAAGGTAATGCGTATATGCTTTCCTAGCATGACATATGACCACAACAAGAAAATGGCGCTGTTTACGCTTTGCAACGGTTCGGAAATATGGCTTGACGGATTGGACGACGAACAGCGGGTACAAACCATTCTTGGTCGTGAATACGCCACGATCTACTATAATGAAGCAAGCGAGATTCAATACGAATATACCGTTCTGGCCGCCAGTCGTTTAGCACTGAAATGCGTCAACGCAGATGGCAAGCAAATGGTCAACAAGATTTTTTATGACTGCAATCCCCCGACAAAATCACACTGGCTTTACAAGCTGTTTTTTAAGCATATCGACCCGATTGAAAATACCGAGATAAAAAACATCAACAATTATGCCGTAATGCGGCTAAACCCTGACGGCAACCGGGACAACCTTGAAGCTGACTATCTTAATATTACTCTTGCTAACATGTCCTTACGAATGCGCAAACGGTTTATGGACGGCGAATGGCTTGATGACCTTGACTCTGGTTTGTGGAAGCGCGACATAATCGATTATAGCCGCATTTTGCCAACGCACAAGCCGGAATTTATCCGTATTGTTATCGGCGTTGACCCGGCTGTTACTGCCGTCAAAGGTAGTGACTTGACCGGAATTATCGCCGTTGGTAAGTCCATGGACGGACATTGTTACGTCTTAAACGACGCTTCATTGCGCGGTAGTCCGAACCAATGGGCGAAAGCTGTCTATGGCGAGTATTGCCGCTGGGAAGCAGACCGGGTAATCGGGGAAGTAAACAACGGCGGCGACCTCATTGAACTAAACTTACGTACTATTGCTACCAATATAAGCTACAAGAGCGTCAAGGCGACAAAGGGCAAAATTACTCGCGCCGAGCCGATTGCCGCGCTTTATGAACAAGGCAAGGTGCATCACGTCGGGATATTCCCTGAACTTGAGGACGAAATGTGCGAGTACAACCCGGAAACCAGCAAAAAATCTCCTGACCGGCTTGACGCGCTAGTATGGGCGATTACGGAACTTATGAACATAAACCAATATAGCGCAGACTGCTTTTAAAGGAACTTCACAATGAGAAAGAAAACGGTATCAGTTGTTGACCAAAACGAACTTAAAAAGAAAAATCAACTTGCGGAAATGGCGTTAAATGAAATGTCGTCATACTTGCAAGAACGTCGCGAAACCATGCGTAAGATGGGGCAGTATTTTGGTGGACAGCGCGATTTGTATAACGCGATGGGCTGGAAACGTACTCTTACGTGGGATGACTATTACCAGTACTGGCGGCGTCATGGAGTTGGAAAACGGGTAATTCTGGCATATCCAGAGGCTTGTTGGAGATATGACCCTGCAATTGTGGAGGCAAAGCAAAAAAAAGCCAGCGCGTTTAATGATGCGATTATCGACCTCAACGATGAAATCAATCTGTTTTTCTACATGCAGAAAGTTGATGTACTTTCCCGTATCGGTCAATATGGCGTTCTTTACCTTGGATTTGACGACGGGAAGCCGCTTTCCGAGCCGGTAACGCCGGGAGCTAAGTTAATGTACGTACAGGCGTTCCATGCTGGCAATGCTCCATTCTCTCAAACTGTTTCCGATATTCACGATCCTCGTTATGGCAAGCCGGAATATTACAATCTTGTTCCCAACGTATCGACAACCGGCATTACGGGGCAGATTCACTGGCAACGCTGCATTCATGTTGCAGAAAACTGCGAGGGGAATGATGTTTGGGGGACGCCGTGCCTTGAGGGTATCTACAACTACCTGCAAAACCTTGAGATGATTTCCGGGGCGGCGACCGAGGGATATTATCGCGGCGGATTTAACGGCTTGATGGCTGAAATTGACAAAGAGGTCGAATTTGATGAAGCCGCAAAGAGTCGATTCAAAGAACAGATGCAACTCTGGCTTGATGGCTATGACCGCGCTATCGCTGGAAAGGGAGTAAAATTTGCCGTCCCACAATCTTCCGTTGCATTGCCGACTGCATTTGCAGAATTACAGTTCGATTTTATCGCTTCCGATACGCGTATTCCCAAGCGTATTCTTAAAGGCTCGGAAGTTGCCGAAGTCGCCAGTACTCAGGATAGTGACCACTTTAACAACGCCGTCGATACGCGGCGTCAAAAACATTGCACGGTTAATATCGTTCGCAACTTTGTCAACAGGATGATCGACCTTCAATGTATTCCTGCTCCAACCAACAACAAGTTCAAGGTTATTTGGCCGGATCTGGAAGCCGCTGACGATCTGCGCAATTCTCAGATTGCCTGGAACAAAGCCAAGGCGATTCAAGCGTATACCGCGTCCGGGGCGCAAAAGGCGATGCCGTTTAAGTTGTTCTGTAAAGCTGTTCTGTCGTTGCCACCGGAAGACATCGAACAAATCACCGATGCCGACGTTACTCCGACTCCGCTTTACAGTAAAACAAACGCCATTCCACAGGCTAATCCATAAAAAGTGTTGATTTTTTTCGACATATTTTTAAAATAAGTGTAGTATTTTGCGACATATGTTGTAAAATACTACACAGGAGGGCTAGACATGCCGATGCCAAAACCGAAAAAAGATGAACAGCAAAAAGATTTTATCTCCCGATTCATGGGCGATGAAACCATGCTGAAAGATTATCCTGACCAGAAACAGCGTCTTGCTATTGCCTATTCCCAGTGGGAAAACAAAGATTCTCATAATGCGTTTGATTCATTTGCTCAAAACATGTCCATGTTGATTAAAAAGATTAACATGGCCGGGCGTGAACACTACGTAGCTCCGGTTGTCTTGATGCCTACCGAATGCGTTATGAATGGTAAGTTTTATACTAAAGAGGCGACGCAAGCATCAGTTGAATCATGGAACGGTCGGGCAGTTTTGGTCTATCATCCTGACCAGCCGGTTACGGCAAACACCCCTGAGACAAACGCCGCACAAGGCGTTGGTACTTTGTATAACACCAGAATCGAAAACGGTTTTCTCAAAGCCGATGCCTATATCGACGTTGAAAAGGCCAAGGCTATTCCGCTTGGCAGAAAACTTTTGGAGAAAATTGAAAACAACGTCAATATGGACGTTTCTACTGGAATGAAGACTCATTGCCATCAAGAAAACAATCAGTATAATGGGAAAACATATACTCAGGTGGTTGATTCATTTGACCCTGACCACCTTGCGATATTGCCTGACAAAGAGGGCGCTTCATCCTGGCGTGACGGAGCCGGATTTGCTCGTAATGAAAATGACCATAACAACAATGTCGGAGAAACGAAGATGAAGAAAGAATTGATTGACCAGATGGTTGCGAACGGTATCATTACCGAAGCGCAGAAACCGGAGTTTGAAAAAGCTCCCGATGCTGTTGGCGAATTTATGATTGCGCAGAATACCGCGCTTGTAGCCGCCAAGAAAGAAACTGAAATCCAAGTTGCCAACGCCAAGAAAGAAGTCAAACAGACTGAACTCAATCCGGAAGACCGCGCTTTGCTTGACTGGGCGAAAAACCAGCAGCAGGAACAGAAAGACGCCGCCATTGCCGCGATTACCGCCAATGCAGCCAACATCTACAGCAAGGAAGAACTTGCCGCGATGCCGCTGGATGCGCTGAAAAAGCTCCAGTCGTTTGCGGCTGCGATTGCGCCGAAGACCAATTATTCGGTAAACGGCGTTCCCTTTGTTTCCCCCAAGATGGAAACGAATCAGGAAGTTGACGACTTTTACACTAACAAGACCGAATAAGGAGAACACTCCATGAGTTCCAAAGTTACCAATCTGTTGGGTGGTTGCGTCAAAGATGAACGCATTGCCACTGTCGCAATCAATCCTGGGATGTTCGTGGAGTATGCCGCTGGTGGCATTCGCCCGGCGACCGTAAACACCGGCTCGATTTTCTTTGCTGACAACTCGATGGACGGCACCGTCATGCGTGGCGACGAGTTCGCTATCGGTGATTCCGTTCCCCACCGAATTTACGAGTCCGGAGATCAGGTCAACGCGCTGTTGAAAATCGGTGAAAACGTTGCCGTTGATGCCGCTCTTACCGGCGCTGGCGATGGTACTCTTCGAGCCGTTGATGCCGCTGTTGCCGCGACCAAAACTACCGGCGTCGTTGCCGACAACAATGCCATTCTTTTTACGGCTACCGATGCCGGAACGGACGGCAACAATATCAAGATTGCCTTGATTGATCCGGCTGGCAACAGTCAGTCTCTCGCCGTTACGGTTTCCGGTCTTGAAGTTCGCGTAAGCCTCGCGACTGGCGTTGCTGGTGCTATTACGAGTACTGCCGCTGAGGTTATTGCCGCTGTCAATGCCAACACTGCCGCCGTAATTCTGCTTGGCGCTGCTAATGCCAGCACGTCTACCGGCGCTGGCGTCGTTGCCGCTGTTGCCTCTGGCTATCTGACCGGTGGCGTTGATGCCGATACCGACAAGCCGCTGTTTTTTGCGCTGGAAGCGGTGAATAACTCCGCTGGTTCAGCTGCGGCTGACATTGCAATCAGAGTCAAGTAATCAAACATAAGGAGACTTTAATATGATTACGATGAATAACAGCGGCGATGTCGTAAATCGGCTTCGTCGGTACAACTTCGATCCTCGCTCTATGCGTAACGTCAATCGCGACGGAGTTGCATATGCGTGGAATGGTGCAAACAGTGTTCCGATTGCGCAGGGTACTTCCGAACAGGCGCGAAACGACGGTTTGCCGGTGGATAGCTGGAAAATGCTCGACAGCGTTATTACCAAAGAAATTCGTACTCCTCTGGTAGCGTTCCAGGATGCCGTGAGTTGCGGCACTATCGGCTTGGGCGACTCCGGTGTTGCTCTCGGTACGCTGGAATACGTCAATAGCATGATTGACGAATCCGGCTCCGTGAGCATGAGCATGTCCGGTCGTGGCACTGGACATAACGATACGCCCGATATGAAGTACGAAAAGCTGCCGTTGCCGATCATCTATTCTGACTTTGAGGTTGAAGCTCGGTATCAGAATGCGGCCATGCGCGGCGTCTACGGTTCCGGTAAACTTGCTTTCAGCATTGACACCTATATGCTTGAGCAGATTGCCAGGCGTATCGGTGAAAAGCTGGAAGACCTGACGCTTATCGGCGGCGGTACGTTCGCTTATGGCACGGATAAGATTTACGGGTACACGACCGCGCCGTATCGCGTCAAAAAGGTTCTCACTAAGTCTTGGACTGACTCCAGCATGACTTACGCCTTGGTGGAAGCTGATGTCCGCGACTGGCTGGAAGCTCTGACGTTGCTCGGTTTTACCGGCAACAACTTCGTGATGTATATCCCGAAGGAATGGGAATCCGTGCTCAGCCAGTTCACGTTCCCGACTTATACCGATGCTACTTGGCGTTCGAGTCTGCTGAAACAGTTTCCGCAGCTCAAGGACATTAAGGTTTCGTATCGGCTTCCCGCCGATCAGCCGGTAATCGTGAATCTGACTGGTGAAACCGTCAAAGTTGTTAACGGGTTCGCTCCGACGATCATCACTTGGAAGTCGGAAGACCAGTTGGCCACCTCGTTTAAAGTTATGGCGATGCAGATTCCCAAAATCTACAGCACTTATGGCGGCAAATGCGGTGTCCTTCACGCGAAACTCACTTCCAATACCTAATCAAAATATACGGCTCCCTTGTTAAACCGAGGGAGCTGTATTATGGAGGCGAATTATGGCGAATACAGTAACTGTCAACTCTAACTTGACTGTTGCCGGAATTATTTCTTCTTCCAGCGCAACTTTTCAAGTTGATAAGTTGATTAACAACCAGCCGGACGAAACTATTCCGGTAGCCAAGAGCGGCACGTTGACTACCCGTACCGATAACGATACTGGCGTCATTACCAGTACCGCTCATGGCATTACTGCCAGCGATACGATTGCTATCTTCTGGACTGGCGGCAAACGATACGACGTAGATGTTACTGCCGTTACGGACAATACCATTTCCTTTGACTTGGGAAGTGGAGATAATCTTCCGTCTCAGGATGCTACCGTAACCGTAAGTACCAAAGTAACGCTTGATGAAATGTTCAACGGAACGCAGTTGCGGGCGCTGGCAATCGGTGGCAGTACCGCTTCGCTGTTCAGTTTCCTTGACGACTCGGCAACTCCGGTATCGGTATTCGCTGTTGCCAAGACCGCCGGAGAAAAGTTCCAGTGGTATGGCAAGGGAAGCATTGATAACGGCTATGAAAATCCGCTGACTGGTCATAACATCACGCAGATCAACTGCTATAACCAGAGCACCAGCGCTGTTGATACGCTGATTGCTTTGGGCGGCTGCGATAACGTGGTTTAAAGGAGATTTTAGGGATGGCAACTAGATGCACAAGCGCAGAAGTACTGGCAATTATGTCGGTGGCTGATGTCCCCGATGGCGTTGACCTTACTGCGTTCATTGAAATTGCCAGTCCCTATGTTGATGACATTTATACCGCCGGACTGACCAGCGATGACAAGTTGAAGTCTATTGAGCGTTATCTGGCGGCACACTTCGCGGCGTTGCGGTATAAGCATTCCAATGAGACGCAGATAGGCGACCGAAACGCTCGTGACAAGTTTGGATTTGTTCTAGGGATGGGATTTGACGCCACTACTTATGGGCAGATGGCGCAAACTTTGGACACGACTAAAACATTGTCTGGAACAAATACCACAAAGTACAAAGCCGACTTTGCGGTTGTGGAGCGTGAAGAATGGGACAATACGTAAAAAATCTCCACCAGACTTTTGTGTACTGGGAATTTATCAAAGCGGACGGCGCTGGCGGCGTTGATTGTAAAGCTCCGATTGAGATTAAGGGACGCAGGGATGACGCCTATGGGGTGTTAAAACGGGCAAATGGCGAAGAGCTGATTTCATGCGCCTCAATTGTTGTTGATAGACCGGTAGTAGAACAGAGTTATATCATGCAGGGAGCGATAGCTGAGCTTGACGATGCCGACGCAGATCCTCAGGAAATTAACGGGGCATATCGGATAGCGATTTACCAGGAAACGCCGTCAACAAATGGCGTTCAGATTATGTCTATTGCAAAGGTAAACAAAAAATGACCATGACTGGAAAACAAACTGGTTCTGAAAACTGCGTAGCGAATGTTGAGCGCTATTTTTCCAATATGACCAGCGCTGTGTCAAAAGGAACTCTTGTTGGAGCGGAACTTGTTCGTAACTGGGCGAATGACCACATCACGCCTATTAATACCGGATTTATGGTCAATACCAGCTTTTCGCACAATGTTTCATTGTCTATCGATGTTGTTGGCGCAAGTGTTGTTTATGTTGCTCCGTATGCCGGAGACGTTGAAGTAAACAAAGAAGGATTTGCGCATGGTTACGCCTATAACCTAAAACATGCCGCAGAAATTGCTATGGGAAAAGACCATGCGCGTAAGCCGGAAGAACAAGACCATTTCCTTGGCACTTCTGTGCAGGTGAAAAAGAATGAAGTGTTTTCGTTAATTCGGGGAGCGGCGCTAAATGTTACAATTTGAAAAACACATTATGCAATATCTGGAGAACAGCGGAGTTGGAACCATTGCTGCCGCGTCTGGATGGGGAATTTTTGAATCGCAGTTACCTACGACTCCGAATACGTGCATTGTTGTAACGGAGAATGGCGGCAAACCGATTTTGACACTTGGAGAGATACAGGGAAACTTCTTTCAATTCAATATCATAATTCGTGGCAACGCGGGAATTACCGGGCAAACGGCGGCACTGGTTAAGGCAAATGAAATTTACGACCTTTTAAAGTTTAATCTTATGATTACGGTCGGCTCTGATGTTTATCACAATATCCGGGCAATATCAAACGTAATGGACGGTGGACAAGATAAAAATAACCGTCCAATGTTTGCAATGAATTTTATGGGTTTGTACTCAAACTAAAAGGAGATACGAGTATGACTGCTCTACAGGGTTTCGGAACCAAATTTACGGCTACTGGCGTTGATTCGACGATTTATGCCATTAAGGCTACTCGGCCCGGCCCGGACAGCGGCGAAAACGTCAATGATACCACGCTCGGCAATACCGATGTTCAAACTTCTACTCCAGCAACGCTTCATAAATGGTCGGACATTGAAGCAACGTTCGATGCGGAACATTTTGAAACGTTCATGAATCTGCTTGTTGGCAAAACTCCGACTCAGCGTAAACTGAATTGGACGGTTACTTATCCCGGTGGTGGAACTCTCACTGATTACTGGGGTAACATCGCTACTGTTTTGCCGCAGGAAGACGATGCCGAAACGAATAATCACCGTTCGACGGTTCGCGTAACAATCCGTTTCTGCGGCCGTGACCAGTCTGGAAATGAAGTTGTCCCGTCTTACACTTAACCATAACCAATAGACAAGGAGCGCTCCAAAATGATCCAAGTTAATCTCGGTGAAAAGTACGGTATCGTCAACTATGAACCTCGCAAACAGTCGCCGCGTGAGCGGATTGCCAACGAGAAAAAGGTCGATGCTGGAACGTATCGCACGGAAGACGATGTTAAATTGTTCGTCAAGACTCTGCTGAAAGGTAACGGCGATCCGGCCTTTACCGAAGATCAATTGCTTGACGACGGAGAACTGTTCGACACCATCCAAGAATCGTTGCGCGTGGCAATTGAAGAAGACTTCAATGAACGCAAAAAAAAATCAAACATGACCCCGTAGCATTACGACGTCTGCGCATGGCGTTGTTTCTCCACAAGTTACCATCGGAGATCGACGCCATGCCAACAGACGATTACCTTGACCTTTGTACACTGTTATCGCTTGAACCATCTCCAGACGGAAAATTTGATATTCTTTTTGCAAATCTGATGGCCGTAACAGCAAACGCATTCGGAGGGAAAGTAAGTCCAGTTGACTTTTTGCCGCCATGGTCAAAATTGGGACAGCCGCCAACAATCGAGGATAGAGTTAATAAGTTTATCGCTGACCGGCTTGCGGCAGGTGACAAATACGAAAATGTGATGGAAGCGGTCGGAAAATTGCCAGAAGTAATCGCGCATAATGCAAAATTGTTTGGTAAAAAGGTGAAATAGCAAATGGCAGATAGCGGAACAACGCAAAATGTCGGAACCCTGATAACTACCTTTGCGGGCGATTTAACGCCACTTCGCAAGGCGGTGCAGGATTATACCGGGATTTTGAATAACGTTAAAGCGCGTACCGCCAGAGTTAAAGTAAACGTTGCGCCAATAACTTCGGCGGCGGCGCAGTCGATTATTCCGAATGCTGTAGCAGAAGCAGCCGGGCGCAATTTTGCTACTACGCTATCTACATCAATTTCCAGAACTCTTAGAGCGGGAATGCTGGCGGCAGCAATGTCTCCGTTACTTCTCAATGCGGCAGAATCTGGATTTCAGCGCGATAAGTGGATGGCGGGTTTTCGTCCAAGCCAGACTGCCGGACAAACTTTTGGCGCTGATTATTTTCGTCAAATGCACAGAGATAGACAACAAATTTATCTCGATGCGGCTGCCGAACAAAAGAGATTAGAATCAGGAAAAATACCGTTACTTCTCAATGCGGCTGCTTCTCGTGGAATACCAAGAGATGAAACTATTAGTGGTATTCATGAACGATTAAGAGCAGATCAAGGACTTGATGAAACTGGTCGTAATTTTAGAGCATTTTCGTATCGAGTTCAACGCGCAGTTGGTGATGTAAATCAGTTTAATAACCAACTTAGTGAAATGTCTGGTACATTGGTTAAGACAGGGGCTGCGCTATCTGTTGTAAGTGCAGGGATTGGATTATTTGCCAAAAGTTCCATTATGGCGTCTTCCGACTTTATAGAATGGCAGAACGTTTTCCAGCAATCCTATAAAACGGTATTCCCGCAAGCTAGTGTGGCAATGCAGAAATTTGCTAAAGACTTTGACCTATCTCAACGCACGGCGCAACGCGGCGTCGGTGATATCGGTGAACTGCTAGTCGGTGTTGGATTTAGTGAATCTGACGCTCTAAAAATGTCAATGCGGGTAAATCGCATGGCAGCTGATATTACATCATTCCGAAACATTACCGGGAATGGGATGTTTTCTTCCGGTGTTTTGCGGTCTTCTCATGCTATGTTTATGGGGATGATGGGTAACTCACAATCATTAAAAATGCTTGGCGTAGCGATTCGCCAAAACTCTCCGGAGTTTAAAGCACAAGAAAAAGCAATTATGGCGGCAACTGGAGCAACGTTGCAACAGGCTCGCGCAATAGCGGTTTTAAATGAAGTTGAAAAGCAATCTCGATATGCCGTTGGTGACTATGGACGTACTTGGATGACTTTTTCAAACTCTTTGCGCCGCGTACAGGAACGCACAGAAGATTTAAAGACAGCGTTTGGATCGGTTTTGATTCAAGGTCTTGGACTGAACTGGATGTTATCTGGTATGGCAGTTGGGATAAAATCAGTCACCAATGCTTTAAACAATATGCCTACTTCTCTTAAAATTTTCGTTGGATTATTAACTGTTTCCGCTATTGCCATTGGTCCATTGGTTGTTGGAGTTGGAATGTTAGGATTTGGAATTGTTGGCATCATCAAGGGATTTACTGCATTAAAAGCTATTTCACCAGTAATGGCAAGAATTTTTGCAGCCATGGGAATGAATTTTAGAACTGGCGGTATTGTTGGACTATTTCCAATGATTGCTTCTGGAATAAGAATAGCCACTTCTGCCTTGGGAGTATTTGCTACAAAATTCGCTCTTATCTTTACTGTTTTTGCGGTTATTGAAAAAACTGCAAAAAAATTCTGGCAAGAAGTTAGTTCTTGGGATTGGGATAAGGCATTTCGCACAATGCCAGCGTTTAATGCTAGGGCATATGAGTTATCTTCTCGCCCAAGTCGTAATATGGCTGATACTGAACTTGGAGCAACATATTCTGATATGTCAAAGAGATTAAAGGGGACTTCTAGGTTTTCTGAAATTGGCGTTGGGGGTATTGGATTTGGATTAAATTCAATTTTGCCCGCTATAGCAGAAACAGGGAAAAGCATAGTGGCAGGGATTAATCCACTGAAAAGTACGTCTAGTGTGATGAAAGATTATATTCAAAAGCAAATGTCTTCCGGTAAACCTATTGACTTGAATTATCTTGAAAGATTAGATAAAGCACAAGGCGTCGCGCTTAGATCTTATGCTAATGCCGGAGGTAATTATGATGAACTTGGCAAGGCAATTCCAAGTTATAAAACCGTAACTGAAGATAAAAACGCGACAAAAAGCATTGCAAGATACGCTGAAGGTGCAATTTATGGTACTCGCGAAGGTGTTATGGCAATGAATAGACCTCCTTCGAGTCATGAAAAGACGACTGAAAATTTGTTAAGTGAAATTGCGCGTAATACCAGAAAGGATCATTCAGATCGTCGCAATACGGCAGGAATAGAAAAACTTGAACTTTCTCCAGCAAACTTTTAAAGGTAACTAATTATGGATATGGAGCAAGCATTTTTAAACGCCGAATTGGTTAACTTTAACCATGACATTACGCAAAATGAAGCAACTATTACCAGAACACTTAAAGTTCATCTCGATGGTAATTATGCTATGTCTAGGGATTCTGCCGGACTATGGGCGGACTTGGCAATGTTGGATTGCGATGCTATGCCCAAAGTTGGTGATATTATTAATAATGAATATCTTCCATACATTTATGATGGAATCTATTTTCGTTGCGTTAGAGTGCATCCCTATTTAGGCAGAGAAAATGAAATACTTTCATTGTATGTGGAATGTGTTTTTGTTGCCGAAGGATTAAACTTTGCTCATTTGATAGAAGAATCTCAAAAATGTCAATTAATCGATTTCCATTATGATACTGCTGATTATGAATTTCAGACGGACAAGGCATTCGCCGGGAATGATAAGTTTGGACAAGATAGTAATGATGATCAAAACAATGAATTGTCGGTTCCTATTGTCAATTCTGCTGGTGATGCAGTGCTTGATGGCGCTAAACTTGTTAAGCCAATCACCACACTTTCTTTGACCTATATTGTTCCTGTTGGATGGATGACTACAGACGAGTTGAATATGTATAATTGCAGCATAAATACTAACGAGATAACTATTTGCAGTCAGACAATATCTGCTCATGCCGGATTTATGACGGTCAAGAATATAATTCCGCTCAACGCACACGGCGATGATGGTATAAGCATGTTGAAATTTACCTTGGAAATTCGCATTAAACAAGGGAATAGCGGATTAAGTCAGTGGGGAAATATGAATCCTCCTGATGATTGGGACTTCTGGCCACTTGATCAAGGATTCAGAATCCGTAAAGAAGAAAAACTTGTAGATATTACCAAAGGAATGCTTGCAACTGGTAGCGAATCTGACACAACGGATACTACACCTGTCTCCGATCCTGTAAAACTGCAAAATGGAAGTATACTTCCAACCGTCCTAATCCCAAATCCTGATGGCATACAGGCTATCTGGCTTTATTATCGAGTACAGCGGCAGTATTCTTGGGAACAAGGAAAAATCCCATTGCCACAAGTGATTTACAAGGAAAATTGAAATGGCATATTTGCTTAATAAATCAGACCGCAATAAAGTCCAAGATACGATCAACCGTTCTCGCCGCAACGCTATTGGTGAAAGCAACAACTTTCACCGTAGTTCGGCAACTGGAAACGGCGATGGAAGCACGGCTATTATCGGCCTAATTACTGCCGGTAATTCAACCGATGGATATAGCGTTACACTGTATGGTAACGGCGTTGATGAAGCAGCAACCGGCACGGCAATCAATGTTCCGGCTGTTGACATGGCAATGGCTGATAGCGCTTGCATTGGTGAATATGCACCTTTCTTTGAATCAATGATTACCATTACGGCATGGAGTGAAGAGTCATGACTGAATATATTGGCAGATATCACAATGGCGTATTGCGCAATCCAGTTCATCCGGGGGGAACAATAGCTGCCCCATTGTTAAGCGCAAATGGTAAATACTGCTACTTGTTTGGAGTTCGTGTAATTTCCTCGCAATTTGGATATTCTTACAAACTTGGAACTGATGAATTAAAGCCGGTCATGAAATGGCTTAACGGATATTGTTACTTTGCGTATGGTAACTCGAAATATCTTTGGTATTCGACGACGTGGGGTTGGGTTATTACAACTACATCTCCCGGCGTTCCACCGATTGAAACTTGGACTTGGGATGATGATACAGAGACAACCGGGAAATATACCGGCGATGTTTGGTATTCCGGCACATTGCCAACATTTGGCAGTACATCATCATTTGTTGCACGTGGTTCAAATCGAGGAACGACGCAAGGCTCATATGACGGAACTCCTATAACCGTAGGTACATCTTGGCAATATTGGCAACGCGATGCAGAAATAACGTTGCCAGTTGGCATTTATAAACATAAAGGAACCGCAACTGGAAATATCATAATAGGATTACCACAGTTTAGTGACGATTCTGGAGATGGTGAAATTTATACTCGTTCATTGATTAAATCAGACGGTTATTATACTTATGATTCAATCTATTATGATATCACTCATTCAAAGTGGATTTATGGCATTTATGGAAGCGATAGCGGATGGTGGGAAGG
>Ga0172381_10001736_pt1 | contig 24898 bp, 35 predicted proteins | sample Leawel6488metaG_FD_119754 | JGI IMG/M metagenome (GOLD analysis project Ga0172381, IMG submission 119754) | Leachate microbial communities from a municipal landfill in Southern Ontario, Canada - Leachate well 64-88 metaG | ecosystem: Engineered > Solid waste > Landfill > Unclassified | place... | reverse complement strand
CTAAAATGTAATTCAATTACTTTCATAGCAATATCAAAACTACAAAATGGTTGCTCATTTTCTAATTTTTCATTTATTATAGATTTTACAATTGTGAATAAACTAATAGGATGATGATGAATTTCAATTGAACATTGATCCATTCTTTCTTCAGTAATAGCACATGTTTGAATTTGTAATACATCCGTTATATAATTTCTCCATAATTTATATTCTAAACATCCCCTAATTAATTTTTCACAATTCTTTACAAATTTATTATATTCAGCTTCTCCTTCAAAATTCTGAATTCTCAAAGATAAATTAAATGGATAATTATCACTGTATAATTCTAAATTTTCTACATTACTTTTAATTTTATTTTCTTCTTCCATTTTATGATATCCTCTTTAGATAATTAGACACAATTTGTTTTGATTCTCCTACCAATCTTTTAATAGAAACTGAAGTTTTAAAGAATGGACTAGCTGACTTTTTAATATCTTCTAATTTATCATACACTTTACCGTGATCATGACCTAAAGATGAATAAATAAATGAATATGAAACAGATGAACATAATCCATGAAATTGTTTCATACAAAAAATTGCTCTTTTATTTACATCATCCATAGCAACAAAAGAATTCCATCCTAATTCATGAAGTTTATGAATTCCTCCGGCATTTTTAAAAAATTGATTATTGGAAATATCTGCATAATTTAATAAACAAAATACATATCTTTTATGAAATGTGGAAGCCCATAAAATATCTTTTTCTGGATCCCCTGTTATAACTCTATCTTTTAAAAATGGAACTCTTAATCCTCTACATAATGACCAAAATGCTCTAATTACATTTCTATAAATTTTTAAACCTAATACATCAAAAAATTTCATAGAAGCATCAACTGTTAATAAATTTGCTAATGAATATCCTTCTTTTGATTTAACCGGAACTGGAATAACTTTTATTCCAATTATTTTTGTACCGGTTGTAGTAGTAACAAGCGCATATGTTGGTTCTAATGAAAGATTTTGATCAGGAGGCATATCAACTTTTACAGTTCCTAAATCTCTAATTCCTTTCATTGTATCAAGAACATTTTTTACTGAACTTCTTCTTTTGTCTGTTTCATATTTTTCAGCGTCCATTGCAAATCTTACTCTTTGTATTTCATTTTCTTGATTTTTCAAATTTTCATAATCTTTTCGTTCTCCTTTTGTTAAAGGAGCATTTCTCATTAAATCATCTTTTAAATCTTCAAGAAGATCTGTGGACTCATTTTTTGTTTTTGCCATCATTCCTGCCATGGACATTCCTGTTTTTGCAAGTTGTCCCCCAACCTGTAAAATTTTCCATCCTGTTATTCTCATAATAGTATCTAATTCATATATTAAAACAAACTTTTCTAGAGCTTTACATATACCAGGTAGTGCGTTTAATGAGACACTTTCATCGGTTAACATCGGGAATACAACGATCATCTATTTATCCTCCTATAATAATTTTAATCATAATAAAAATATAGCTTCTTTTTTTATCTCTTTAATATCATCTAAGGGTATTTCAACTTTTTTCTGTTTTTTATTTTCAAATGGTTTATTAATTTTTGAACCATCTTTTTCACAATATGATATAAATGGACACCATCTACATTGTTCTTTATTTGAATTTATTACTTCTGGTATTATTTTTGTATCAATACTATTATGTAATACAAGCGCATATTCTAAAAAAGAAATAGCAACTTTATCATCAATAGGTAAATCAATAGAATATGGTCTTCTTTTTAAATTATCCCTAAAAAAATAAACCAAAGTTATTGTTTTAATATCATAATTATATTCTGAATTTAAAATATATGCATAAATAATAGCTTGATAATAATGTTCTTTTGTATACATACCACTAAATTTTTTCTCATCCATCGTTTTAAATTCATATAAAAAAGTATCATTGATTGCATCAACTCTACCTTTTGTTTTATACTTTTCACTTACTACAGATTTTTCAGTTTCTGTAAAATTATAAATATCTTGAACATAATCATGAATTGTATTACCGATTCTATTTATTAAATCAAGATATGCAAAATTAAATTGTTTTTTTAAATCAGTTTCATATTTTAATCTTGAATAATATGATTTTCTTAAACAATAAAATAATTCTGTGACTGATATATAAGGTCTTTCATAACTCTGCATTTTTTTATAATCATCTATAAGTCTTGATCTCATCATTGTTTCAAATTTTTCTGGATCAAAACCAACAGAATTACTTGAAAATTGAGGAGTGTCAAGAGTAATTTTTTCTTGACACTCCTCAATTATTTTCTTTGTATTAGACACTTCAATTTGTTTATTTAATTCTTTTGGAATGTCTTCAAAACTTCTAATTTTTTCTGAGTTAGACTTAAAACCTGGTTTATTTTTTTTATCTAAGTATGATAATAAAATTTCATATTCATTCACTAATCACCTTTATCTCGCAAATTTTAATACTCTATCCATTGTAGTTGCTATTGTGGGATCATTCATTGTTGACATTATCGTAGGTCCATACTCATATTTCAAATTTTTTAATCTTTTCATAAATTCAACAGGAGTAATTTTCTTTCTTTTTAACAAATCTTTTAATATGTTAAATTTGCTGTTAAATAATAACTTAGCAGCTTTAAGATTTGCTATTTCTTGAATATTTTGATTTTTCATTTTATGTATTTATTCTTCACCATTATCAATTATATTCATAGCACATTCTACAAGATTGTCACGTAAAACCTTGTATGCATCTTCAACAATTCTACCATCCCAAGAATTCAATTTATTAAATTTTTTAGATTCCGTAATTGCTCTACCAATCAAAAGATTATCAATACCTAAAGAAAATGCTTTAGTCCGAATTTTTTCTTGAACCAACTTTTCCACATCAAGATCCTTATTATTTTTTATCTTTGAAATTGATTCACGTAATTCTGTTTTTACATCATTTCTTCCTTTCTTTGATGTAACTAATTTTTTACAATTTTCTCTTGCAATTTTAGCGCTTTCTCTTGCCATTGATAATAATTCATTTGTATCAACTTTTTCAGTTATTGTAGTAGGAGAATGCTTTACCAATTTATACATTTCAACCACTAAAGACATTAATGCACCTTTTACTGAAATATATTCTTCTACAAAAACTGGGCAACATACATCAACTTTTGATATTGGTTTACCAAACAAAACATAATCCAATGAATAAAAATTTTCTAAAACCCTAATCTTTGATTCTTTTTTCAATTTCATTTTTTAATTCCTCCTGAGTTACTTTGGTTTAGTTCTTACCATCTAAGATTAATTTCTTTATTAAATCCTAACTTTTTTAGAGCTTTGATTATTTTTTGATGTTTTTCTCTAAATTGTTCTCGTGTCATACTACCAGTTCTTGGATCAGTCTTGAAATATTTAATCCTTAAATGTCTTAGTTTTTCTAATTCTTGTTGTATACGAATTTTATTCGGTAGTGTTAATAAGTGAAGTTCAGGAACTTCACTTCCAGCTGCTCTTGCTACATCACTTACTTTTAATTTATTAGCTCTTAATAATTTTACCCATTTTGATTCATTTATTTCATTTTCTTCTATATAATCCAAATATCTTTGAATCATTAATTTATACCTTATACCTCCTTTTAATCACTTGAATGACTTTTAAAAGGTGTTTTTTCATCTTCAAGTATTTCAATAAAAATATCTTTTTTGTCACCTGAAAATTTTGTATTTTTAGCAGCTAAAGAAATAATTTTAATTGATTCAATACATCTTCCTTTTCTACCAATTATTTTTCCAAAATCTATCTGATTAGCAATTATTTGAACTATGATAGATTTTGTGGTAGATGAAACTTGAATTTCTACTTCATCTGGTTTATCAACAATTGATTTTACCAGATACTCAACTAATATTTTAACAGTTTCCGTTATTTCTGTACTCATTTTATAATTCTCCTTATTCAAAATTCAATTTTTTCGTTGTCTATTTATTTGTTCTGAACTTAAGTTAGAATCGGTAACTGAAGTTTGTTTCTATAAATCTTTTTCATTAATTTTTATCTTAAAATCTTTATCTGTTAAATTTAATAATTTTTTAAGTTCTGCTCTGTGCTTACATGTATTACATTGTCCGCACTCAACATAAAATTTTTTAACTAATTTTGGCTTTTCACATGTCCAAGTTAAATTCATAACATTTTTATATAAATCATTTTTTGAATAAAAATTATAATATAAGTCTTCTTTTTTGTACCATTCAATCGGAAAAGATAATTTTGGAATATCTTTTTTATCTATTAGATCCATACTCAAAAGTGAATAATATGAATTTTTAAATTGGTTTGATATGTGCCAAAAATCATCATTTTTAATATATCCCATTTCTATTTCAGAATAATCAAACATTCTATTTTTATGTCTAAGAATATCTGCAATATATATTGAAATACCAAAAACCCAACTCATTGGTTGAGGTAGATATGGATAGCTTTTCAATATCAAAGTTATAGGAATAGCATCACTTACATTATCCATAAAAGGTGAAAGTAATTTTTTAATTTTATTTCTTGTATTCAATTCTATTTTATTTTTTATATCATTATTTTCTAATTTGATATATATGATATCAAAAGGTTCATTTTCTTGAAGAGCTTTTATTATTAGAGCAGTAGAATCAAATCCACCTGACCATACAATTAACTTTTTCTTTTCTTTCACAATTGATCCTCACATTCTTCTAAATCTTTAATTACTGACCATAAAGCTGGTATAGTTTCTTCATGTCTTCCTTTAACATAAAAACTATTACCTCCATCTTGATTAGTCCTTACTAATATTGTTTTCCATGGTCTAAAAAAATTAAGAGCATTATTTTTCTCCGGTAACTCATTTAAATTTTCTGGTAAATCATGTAAATCACAAACTAATGAAGTAAAGTGATTTATTTCTTTATTTTCTTGCTTAGCTATATTTCTAACCATACTTAAAGCTTTTAAAAATATTTCTGGACCCATTGTAGCACTTCCAAAACTCATTATTACACCATTTTCTAAATTACTTATAACATTTACAAATTTTAAAAAATCTATATGAGACATTTCTCCAGTTGCAGCGCCATCAAAATTTGGATGCTCATGAATAATATCATAACCAATTCCTACATGAACAGTTATTGGAATATTTAAGTTATAACAATTTGCAAAAATACTAATATCTTTATATGGAAATAATGATTGAGAATACCATATTTCTTTTCCTATACATTTACCAAATCCAATTTTACAATCACTTGAATAATTTATGATATCATTTATCATTCCTGTTTCTTTCCATAAACCAAATGTTCCATTTTTTATATTTACAGAAACATTTTCAGAGGTTGCTCCAATTAAAGAATATTCAAAATCATGAATAACACATGCACCATTTGTTGCAATACAAGTGATATATCCATTCTTTAATAAATCTATAATATATTTTTGCATTCCAGTTTTTATAACATGTGCTCCCATCATAAAAATAATTTCTTTATTTTCTTTTTTAGCTTTTACAATTCTAGTTGCAACACTTTTGATATTATCCGAATAAGATAATCTATTTAAATCTTTAATATTATTTAGATTATAATCATGTTTTCTTTCTGAAAGTGGTTTAAGTATTAATTTTGATGTATCAAACAATTTATCTATCATTGACTACCCACCAAATATAATTTTCTATTTCCCACCAATTTTTTGCAACAAAATTCGGTTTAATGCTGATTGTATATTCTGGTTTATTATTTAATAACACAGTTTTACAACCAGCATTTTTTCCTGTTTCTATATCTGTCAATTTATCACCAATCATAAATGAATTTGTTAAATTAATATTTAATTTTTTTGAAGTATTTATAATCATTTCTGGGGATGGTTTTCTACAAGTACAGTTATCTTCATCTTTATGAGGGCAATAATAAAAATCATCGAGAAATATATCTTCTTTTTTTAACATTGATATAACTTTTTTATGTACTTCCTCAAATTGCTCGTGTGTGATAAATCCTTTTCCAATTCCACTTTGATTACTAATCATTACCAATAAAAATCCCATTCTTTGAAATAATTTTAAGGATGGAACTACTCCCTCTATTAGAGTAGAATATTCAGTATTATTAATATAAGGTATATCTTCTATAATTGTACCATCACGATCAAAAAAAATTGCTTTCTTCATAATTGATCCTATATTTTATAAATCTACTTCAGATTCTTTCTCTATTTTATTACTTGGCGACTTTTTTGAAACACCTTCAAAACTATATTTATCAAAAATTTCTGTCTGAATTGTTTCTTTAACTGCTTCATCAAATGCTTCTTTAAAAATTGAATTTGTTTTGTATAATTCAATTACGTCCTTCGTGCGACTTTTTACATTTGGTAAACTCTCAAGATAGTTCCAAGCTCCAGTAATCATTCTTTTATTATCTGCTAAAAATCGAAAATTCGTCATCATATTGTCAAACCCAGTCACGAAATTTCCTGCTATACTGACTTTGATGTTAGGAGAGAATAATTTATTTTTAACACAAACTACTTCCGCAAAATAACCATCAAAACCTTCTTTTTCTACTGTGGTTGATCCTTTAGCTTTCATCTCTAATAAATGAAACGCATTAAATTTTAGAGCATTTCCACCGGGCATAGTTTTTCCCTGACTCATATATTTTAACTCTTTGGCTGGTGCATAATTGCTAATCTGTATAAGATCTCTTAACTGGTTTACTGCTATTAAACAAATATTATACGAAGCCAATTTTGCAACATATTTAGGGATTAATAATGATAATAATCTTCCTTTATATCCAATAACAGAATTGATATCTTCAACCTCTCTTTCTTTTTGAGTTAAAGTATTTGCAACAGAGTCCCATAGTACGATAGAAGGAGTATTTATAATTTTTTTCATTTCTTTATATAAACACATGCCCTCAAGAAACTTAAAAACTTTTTCAATTGTAATATCATTATATGGTTGTATTCTTGGATTTCTCACTCCAAGATTTGAACATCTAATTGTAGTTGTAGCTTCCTCTGAGTCTAACATAGAAACTAAAATATTTCCATTATATTTTCTCTGAGCAGCACCCAAAGTTTGGATTGCTATCATGCTCTTACCCGATCCGGGATTCCCAACAATTACTTCTAGAGCCCCTATAGCGAATCCTCCCCCAAGTATTGCATCCAGAATATCTATTCCAGTAGGAATTGTGTCTTTTATTCCAGTATCGGATTTAATTTCAGTTTTATCTTCCAAAAAACTATTAAATTCCATATATAAATCTTTAGTTTTTTGATCCATTCCAGATTCAATTTCCTCATCAGTCATTTCATACTTAACTTCTTTTGGTGTAGGAAGATCTGGTTTAGATCCTTTTTTAGTATATTTTCTTTTTTCAGGAGGAGCTGGAATATCTGCTTTATATTTTTGTTTATCTTCCTCAGTTAATTCTAATTTAATTGAATTAATACTTTTATTTATATCTTCTGGATTAACTTCTGGAAATACTTCCGTAACAATTTGATCGGTTTCTTCATAAATCTCATCCTCTACTTCCACTGTTTCTTCATTCTCTTTTTCAATTATTGCATCATCTTTTATAACTTCTTCCATAATTCACTATTCTCCTTTATTAATATTTTTTAGTTTTATATAGTTTTCAATAACATCTTCTATCTCAAAACTTTGGTAAATTTCTCCTTTTGGTTCTTTATTATTAATATAAAGATCCCTTATTGTCTTAATTAATATTTCTCTTTCATTTTTTATTTTATTTAAATTATTTTTATTTGGGTGTTTACATTTCTTTCTATCCATATCACTTAAACTAAAATCACATTCTTTACAGTCTTTTATTGGATGGAAATTATTATCTTTTTCTATAGATTCTTTAAAACAATAAAAATTAACAAGTGGAACATTATTTACCATAGATAAAAGAAGAACTCCATAAAAATATAATAATTGCTCCTCTGTTTCACATCTTTCTAATTCATTTATTCTATTATCTATTCCTTCTAAACTACCCTTAAGCCAACTATCAACCCACTCAATAAATAATTTTTTAGATTCTAGATTTAAATTCATAATTCTCTATTCTCCTTTTTCATTTTATTTCTAGTATCCATGATTATAAAAAATAATCCACTAAAAATTAATGAAAATATTATATACCAAAATATTTCTAAAGGTGATGTTAAAAAATCTAATAATACTTTCATTCTAACATTTCCTTTTCACCAACAAGTTCATATTTTGGTGCTTCAATGCTTTTTGGTTCAACCTTTATATTTTGTTCTAAAAGTATTTTTTCTTTTCTTAGCTTTTCAACTCTGTCGGCAATTTTTTTAATATCAAATATTCCTTCAATATCATCCTTATCTTCACCAGAAACTTTTCTCCTCAATTCAAATTCATCTTTTGTATTTTTTATTATCTCTTTTCTCATATCTAAAATTACTTTGAATAATTCAGTCATGGTTTTAATTTTTTCTTCAAAGAATCTTATATATCTTTTGTCCAAAGAATTTCCAAAAAGAGTATCAATTTTTGCTTTATGAACTTCTAATTCTTTAATCATATCTTTTATCGCATTTCTTTGTTCTACAAATTCTTCTATTAAATTTTCTAAGATATTTTCATTCATGAATTATCCTCATCCTTCCATTTTCATCTAGTTTATTTCTAAATTTATTTTCAAGAAATATACCATCATTATTTACAAAATCACAACTAAAAACTGTATTTCTAGTTGAATCTGTTCCTCTACAGTATGAACCAGTTGAATTTGAATATGGACACTTATTACTGAATGGGCAGACTTCTTTAGGTTTTAATGATAGTGGCATTTTAGTTAGACTCCTTTTCTTTTATTTCTTTGTCATATAATTTAAAAAGTTCTTCTAGGGTTATATCACATCTTGAACTCTTCTTGTGATTATACTCACAATCAACTAATTTTATATTTGATTTGCTAGCAATAATGTGAGGATTTATATTTAATTTAAAAGCTTCAAATATACTAAATAAATGATCTAAATTTTTATGACCAAGTTCTTTTTTATGTCCACGATGACTTAATTCCTCTTTTGTATACTTCTCTTTAGCTGATATACCTGTTAAATTCCAAACAATCCTGTTATATAGTTCCCAGTTTGAATATTCTTCTAATTTAACCCATATTCCTCTTACCTCATTTGTCTCTCTTGGTGCAATCGAACAGTTTATCGAAAACCAGTAATCTACTTCTTTGTCTGTTAATTTATCAACATCTAAATCTTCAAAATTTTTAAACTTATTTGTTAACCTTTCTCTAACATTTTTATTTCTTAAAAAATTTCTCTTTCTCTTTAATTGTATTTTTATTCTTTCATCCTCAGATAGATTTTGATAATTTTTCTTTTTTCTATATCCTGATAATTTACTTAATTCTTTTATTGTTAAAGTATCAGGATCTATTCCTAATTCTATTGCAAAATTTCTTCCCTTAACTATAATCGCGTCTTCATAACTTTTTTTCTTGGATTCTTCTGGAGTTAAATCAGAATACCTATTTTCTCTTCCTTTAATTTGACTTATACTCAAAGATTTACCAAAAATTTCTTTCTCTTCCTTACTCATATTCTTCAATTTATTAAATAATGCTTCTCCGCCTTTCTTACAAACTTTATTAAGTCTGACTTCAAAAGCTTTCTCTATTGTAAATTCTTTTAAAGGATTTCTAAATCGTATATATGTTGCAATTGCTTCCTTTTCTTTTCTGTTATGTTTCATATATACATTTTCTATAAAATCTCTAAGTTCATATAAATCATATGTATCTATTTCTAATGTTCCATCTTTTATCCAATAATTAATAAGACCTGTAAAACATGTATTATTAGTTAGTATTTTATAAATACCAGTTCTAGTTCTACCCATTTTTTGATTCCTCCTCAATGTATCTTCTAAGTGCTTCTCTTATTAACATTGAGACAGGAATATCTTTATCTTGAGCTAACTGGTGTATTATATCAAACATCTCTTCTTTAACTGGTCCTGATAAAATTTTTGTATATTTTGTTTTAGTAAACATCTTTAGTCCTCCTAAGTCTTTTTAATATTTGTTCTTAAAAAGACTCAAGATTGAAACAAGAATGTTTCTATTCTTTAATTGGTATTTCACATACTTCCGAATCTTCTATTTCATCTCCATTTTCATCTTTTTGTTTGACACAGTTACAATCTACATCTGTTTCCTGTAAACCATCTTCTACACCAATAGTTTGATTAGCAATAATATCAAAAGCTTCTTCTTCCGTTAATCTATTATATACTTGACCTTCTCTTGTTTCATCGAGATAAATTGTCGTCCCTTTTAGATCATGTATATACTCAAGTAGATATTTACTTACTTGATCTTCTGTAGTTCCTACAGGACAATTAATTGTCTTAGAGCAAGATCCGTCACACCACCTCTGTACCGCAGCTTGCATTTCAAAATGATCCCTTGGTTGTAAATCTGACATATCAACAAACCAATCTGGAATTGGTTCACCAGATAAAAGAAGTTCTTTATATTTTGGATGAATATAAACTCTTTCACTTACCCTATCTTTTCTTCGATAACTACGGAACATTAAGGGTTCGATGCCACCACATACCTCGGGTAATAATGAGGAACTTCCGTTTGGCGCAAAACTCATTAATGTTACATTTCTAATTCCGTGTTTTTTAATATCCATTCTTACTGAACCAGGTAATTTTCTTACAAATGATGATTTTCCATACATTATTGGATCAAATTTTGGAAATGATCCTTTCTCTATTGCCAATTCAATTGAAGCTTGATATGATACATCTCTCATAAATCTTACTAATCTTTCTGTTTCAACTATAGCTTCTTTTGATCCATATCTTATTTTCTTAGCAAATAAATAGTCCGCTAGCCCCATTGCTCCGAGTCCAATTCTCCTACCTTCATGTGACTTTTCATCAATCCTTCTTAGATCATATAAATTAACATCAATAACATTATCCAAAAATCTTACTGCAGTTTTAATAACTCTTTCTAGTTTCTGCCAATTTGTATTTACGCTTCCAGTAATAAAATTTGGAAGAACTAAAGACCCTAACACACACGATTCCGATTCTGAGAGTGTTGCTTCTCCACACGGGTTTACACCTGAAATAGGCGCATAATACCAAGAATTATTCTTCATTAAATTACTTGAATTTAAAAGTCCAGGTTCTGCATGATGAACCATATTATAAACAATTTTATCCCAAAGATCTTTAGCTTTAACAGTATTATAAACTTTATTATTAAATTTTAAATCCCAATCATCATTTCTCTCAACTGCTTCTAGAAATTCATCATTAATCATTACAGATATATTAAAATGAGAAATATCTCCATGAACTGTTTTTGAATCTATAAAATCAAAAATCTCTGGATGAGATACTTCAACTGATGCTAATCCTGCTGCCCTTCTTTGACCACCGCTTTCAATTGTTTCAGATATATGGTCAAGAGCAATTAAAAAACTTACTAATCCAGATGAAACCCCACCCTTACCAAGAATTGGAGCTCCTTTGGGTCTTAAAGGAGATAGATTTGTCCCAACACCTCCGCCATTGCTCCAAACTAAGAGGCTGGACTTCATTAGCTCACCAATTTCTCTTATAGAATCTCCAACTCCAAGATGGTAACAATTTATAAGACCTGCATTTGATCTTACGCCAGCATTTCTCATAATGCGCCCGCCGCCAATAAATGACATTGAATATATCATCTCACCAAATTTCTCGGTCCATCCAGCTTTATCCTTCTCAACACTTGCGACAGATCCTGCTACCCTCCTGACACAAGCTTCCCAATCTTCACCATTATTAAAATAACGTGCTTTTGCAACCTCTTCCGCATTCTTTGATAAAATTACAGGTTTCTTCGTGTACGGCATAATTACTTTCTCCTTTATATGTAATATTTTTGATTTGGTCCTTTAGGGATTATTTGATTAATTAAATTTACTTTTCTTGAGGACGAGGGATCAAAACCTCCTCGTTGTAATAAATTAATTGAAGCATTAAAGTCAGCGTCAATCTCTAAATTACATGAAATACATTTAAACACTTCACCTTTTCTTGAATCCTTATCTAAAGTTCCACATCTCGAACAGATCTGAGATGTATAAGCTGGGTTAACTTTTGTTAGAAGAATACCATTCTCTTGACAAAGTCTTTCCAGTTTAGTAAAAACTTTTGGATAAGTCCATCTTTGAAGTTTGTTATTTACTTTCCTAAAAAGTTTTGATTTAAATTTTATATTTTTTAAATCCTCTATAACTAATTCTTTTATGTTTGATAAATCTATTTTATTCAATTCTTGGTTAATTAATTTATCTCTTTCCTTTAAAGTTTGTTTAAAATTTTTAGATCCTTGTAATTTTTTAGTTATTTTAATATATTGTTCTTCTAATGATTTTCCAATTACTTGACCATCCGAAAGAACTAACAATTTCTTATAACCACAATCTGCTCCAACAGGAATACCATTTAATTTTTTAGGTAAATCTTCCTTTTCATAAAATAATATAAAGTAAAAATTCTTATTAATCTTAGATAATCTAATAGTATTCTTTCTATTCCAATTTTTAAACTTTAAAGAATGTTTATGATGTTTTAATGGTATATTTATAGTAGATGATATTAATCTTTTATAATTACTTTTAAAATAAGGTGTTCTGATTTTTATAAATTCATCAAATTCTTTTGAATCATACATTGCATCAAACAAATTACCATCTAAATTTATATTAACATTTTTAAGATCAATATTTAAAGATTTAGGGAATTTTTTAAGAGTTAATTCTGAGTATTTTTTATCAGTAAATGATTTCATTCTATTTCTACTAAGAAAATATCTATAAACTTTTTGATATCTTTTGAATCTCATAATATTATGCTTCTTTAAGCAAGATCTGACTATTCCCGAAGCATGGATATAAACACAAGATTTCCAATTACTATGACTAAAAATTATGTTAGGTAAATCTTTAGAAGAAACATATTTATTAAGAGGAATTTGTCCTGATAAAATTAATTGTATATAACTTTCTAAACACATCGTATAATCCTCAAATAATTTCTCAAGACTAAAAGTCTTAGATTTAGTTTGATACTTTAAAATGTGTTTAGATGATCTTATCATTCATTTCCTTTAATATTTGTTCTATAAAATAAAAATAGTTTCCAAAACCTCTAGAAACCAACGTAAAACAAGTAAGAATGATTCCGAAAATTATAAAATTTGGATTATGGATCAGATTTGTTCATAGGTGGGATTTACTAAATTTCAAATAAATAAATCTTTTAATTTTAATCATATAATCTTTAAAAATATTACTTCTCTTTTCAATAATATTCTTTTTAGTGATAGATTTTTCTCTAAAAAATTCAATAGATTTTTCTTCACAATCATCACAAAAAGGAAAATTAATATTATACAATTTACATTTTAAACAAAGAAATCTTCCACAAAAATTGCAAGTATTATCCTTGATGAATTGCGCGACATTATCTTTTAAAATTTCAACTTCTTCTCCACACCTTTCGCATTTAATATATTTAACTATTATATCTGTAAAAATAAATTTATCTGAAGTAAAAACAACACTATAACCTTTTTTCTCTTCAATATCATCAATTGTTTTCAATTCTCTATTCTCCTATTTTTCAACTTTTCCTTTTAATAAGATCTATACAATCTTTAAAAGTCTTTAATTTATCTGCTTCTTTATCTAATATTTCAAATCCAAATTCTTCTTCTATTGACATTATTAATTCAACACCATCTAAAGAATCCATTCCATGACTTTTCATAGTTGAATTAAGATGAATTTTATTTTCTGGAATATTTAGTGTCTTAGAAATAATTTTTAAAAGTCTCTGTGTAATATTATCCATATCTCTATCTTCCAATTATTTTTCAATCTTTCCTTTAAAAAATGCATATACTTTTTTAGAATAATTTCTCCGACCAAACATTGACGTATTAACAAAATGATATATACCTTTCAACTTTTTTCCTTTGAAATCTATTACTATATGAGAATTGGTATATTTTATTATTTCACAATTCCCACCATCAACTTTCTTTAAAGTTCCAGCACCATAAGTACCTTCTGGGATTTCTCCAACAAAAAGTGCGTTCTCTAAATTATGATCCGACGCCCTTGGGATGTAAACTCTTTCTCCAGGTTCTAAAGGTGGAAATTTATTGAATACAAAACTAGCCCAATTTTTTGAATTTGGAATTTCAAACCGTAAATCCCAATGTAAACCTTTTTTCAGCGCCCGGTGCTCGAAGAGAGCAAATTTACTCATTTATTAACCTCTCAATCAAATTTTTAACATACCTTTTCTTTATATACAGTTTCTGGTGGTTCTTTATCTTAAAATTCTATAGATTTATCTTCACATTCTGGACAATAAGCATGATCAAAATTGAATTGTTTTGAAAATTTAATCTTATACAATGCACAATTTGAACATAATATTTTCCCACAAATACAACATTTTCTTACCATCTCTTTCTTTTCTGATTTTAATTCTCCTTCAACCTGTTCCAATGTCTCATAATCAATATGTATTCCTTCAACTCGATGTAGTGTTATTTCAGTTTCTTGGTTGCAAATTTCACATTTCATTTTAGTTATTCTCCTTTCTTCCGATTAAATTCCGCCATCCTTGCTAAAGAATAGCTATCTGCCGCGTTATCATCTTCATACTCAACTCCCCATTTCTTATATACTCCAAGTAGCATTAAATTCTTTTTACATTGACCTTTTCCAGTTACAAACTTTTTTAATCTTGTTGGGGGAATTTCATAAAATAATATTTCATTTTGTAATAAAAATATTGTAATTAAATAATGTAATGCGCCTAACTCTAACATTCCTAAACCTTTCGACCCAAAACTAAGTCCCTCAATATAAACTATTAAATTTTCCTTGTATTTCAATAAAAATTCTAATTCTTTAACAATATAGATTAATCTTAACTCTGTATCATTCAATCTATTTTGTTTTGAGGTACAAATTAATTTTTGCTCTATTACATTAAATTCATTGTCTATAAGAGTAACACCACTCCCAGTTAGAGATGGATCTAGTCCACAAAAAAATTTCTTTTCTAACTTCAATTTATATTCCTTTCTCTTTTTTTAATTTTAGATTCATCATCTTTATGTCTTTCAGTTTCTGGTCATATTTGTTAACTCCAATTTCATTATAAAAATAATCCTCTAATTCTTCTATTGTTCCTCTCAAAAGTTCTTTTTTCTCAATAGACATAAATATTCTCCATTCTACTTATAATTATTCTCTGATGTTGCTCCTTTAATATGTAACCAATCTTTATCTTCACGAATTCTTTCGTTAACTTTATCAACAGTTTCTAAAATATCAATATCAAATTTATTTTGCTTACATAAATGTATGAATGATTTTAAATCCTTGGGGAAACAATTATGTGATACCATTTTTGAATTATGTTCTACCCAAAATAAATCATCTTTCTCTTCATTGCTTTCTAATTCTAAATTATATAAATAACCTGTATACTTAACACTCGATATCTTTAAAATCTTTTGTCTTTTCATTTAAAATTACCCCCATTTCTTTTAGATTTTCAGAAAATAATGTTTTAAATTTAATATTCGGATTACATTCTTCTATTGCTTTTGTCTTTTCTTCATTATAAAATTGCTCACATTTAACATCTATATAACAATCCCAATCATCAATCCAAAAGTCAGGATAATAAGATCTTACAATTCCATTAAAAAAGTATGAAATTCTTCCTCTGTGACATTTAAATGAAAGATTATTTTCATCTAACCATTTAATAAATGCTAATTCCCATGTCCCTTGAACTTTATAAGTATTTCCATTTGAATGTTCATACTTGTACCATTTACATCTTCCTGTTCTAACTCCTTCAAATTTCCCATCAACCCAAGCTTTAGCTACACTTACTGCAACTTTTTTCCTTTCATTCGGATCTTCAAACATCTTTTTTCTGGTTTTAGATACTTTAGCTTTTGCTTCAGGTTTTTTCATCCCATTAGAATCTCCGCAGTTTCTATTTCGGTCTTTCATAGTTTTAGCTTGTCTTTTCCTATTTGTTGGATCTTCTTCAAAAGCTTTTTTAACACCTTTTCCAACTTTTCCTTTTAAATCTAGATCAGGATCATCATAAAGTTTAGTCATAGTTTCACTCATACTTTTCCTGTATTCATCTGTTTGATAAACCCAGTTTTTTAATTTTCTATTTTCTCTATAACTATCAGTATTTAAAGACTTTTTAGTTCCTATGCTATTTCTTTTTTTCATTTCTGGACATTTTGCAGATATTTTTTCACACCAAGGTCTATGATTTAGTATGTATTTCGCTTCTCTTCCACATCCTTGACAACAATAAATTTTTTCATCTGTAATAACTACTTCATCTGTTTCTAAAACATCTTTAGCTTGAATTACTTGTAATAAATCATTTCTATATATCGGAATTAAATGTTCTCTTGAGCAAGTAAATTTTCCATTTTCTGTTTCAAAAATTATTAATTCCTCTTCAATAGCTTTTCTTCTTGTTACTTGTTTAATATTTTTAAAATCAAGCTCATTACACTCACTATTACAAGATTGAACTTTAGGCATATTATGATGTCGTATAAATTTATGATACAAACCTAAAATTGTCATAAACTTGCCATCATCCCTTAATAACAAAGATTCTGGGGTAACACATTTTCCTCCATACCCGAGTAAATTATCGAATCCAGGAACTTTTGTATGTGAGTCAGTTATTCTTTGATCTCCTACAAATAATTTTCGAACATTTTCATATTCAATATTCATACCTTCACATATTTTATATATTTGATTCATAAAAGTAACTTTTGTTGCAAAATAACAATTACACATATATTTTAATAACTCAGCTTCTTCCCATACTACTTTAAAAATTGGTGTAGACTTAAATCTTACACGATATAATTCTTCAACTTTACTATGAGCACCATCAACTGTTGGATCATCAGTTCCTATGACTATCCTAGTTTGATTAAGAAAATCATTTAAAGCAGACCGCTCTGTGAGAAATTCTGGGTTAAATATTATACTAAATTGTTTATATTCTTCAGATAATTTTCTTGAAGTTCCAGGAAGAATAGTTGACTTAATAACTAAAATTTTATGTTCTTTTGTTACTTCCTTTATTGAATTAATAACATCATAAATAGAATTTAAATCTTGTGAATAATCTTCATTATATGGAGTAGGAACACATATAAATAATACTTCAGAATGATTAACAGTCTCTTCTAAAGAATCAAATCCTTTTATAAATTTATCATAAATCTTAATATCAACATATGGTGAAAATCCATTGTAGATTGCCTGTCCGACAAATCCATTCCCGATTATAGATAACTTGTTATTCATTTTTCAAAATTCTCCTTCCTTTTATTATTTTATCCACCAAAATGGACTTTTTAATTCACATATAAAACCATACTTATTTTCTTTAATACTCATCTTTAGTTTTTTAGCAACATTAAGACTCGGTATATTTTTATGATAAATCTGAGCTAAAACATATCCACCTTTATTAAATTTTCCCTTTTCTTTATTTAGATACTCTAACATTTTCATTGTTCCTCTAGCAGCATATGAATGTCCAGGAACCCAGGAAGCCCATATTAATGAATGACCATTACAAGAAACAATTCCTGCTCGTTTTTCTTTATCAACTATTACAAAAGAAAATGGTTTCTTTTGATCTTTTGGACACGGCGAATTATAGTATTTTGGGCCAGGACAATAAACCCATTTATACGGATCTAAGGGATTATCTGGTTCTTCATATTGTTTCATTTTCTTTAAATATTTTCCAAGTATATTTAAATCTTGTTTTGTGATATTTGAGTCTAATTCTAAAGACTGATAATCATATAGATTAGTATAATCTATATCTTCTTGGAAAATTTTTGATAAATATGTTTCATATAATTTCATAATTTATTTCTTTTCCTCATCACCAACTATTTCTAAAAACATATCCTTAGACCAAGAAACAATATCTTCCATTCTTGTTGATAAATTAGCTTTCTCTCCAGTATCTAAAATAAAAGTAAATATATTTACATCTGTATCTTGACCAATTCTGTGAACTCTATCTTCAGCTTGAAGTCTATCTGTATGTCTCCATGGTTGATTTAAGAAAACAACTGTATTTGCTTCAACTAAAGTTACTCCAGTTGATAATGTTTGAATTGTTGCAATTAACGGATTTGTATTTTCATTAGTCTTAAATCCGTCTAATATAGCTTTAACTGATCCACTAGTTTCTCCAAATACAATAACTGGATTATAATCTTTCTTTAAAAAGTTATATGTATTTTTAGCAACATCAACAAATGTTGTAAATAAAATAGTTTTTTTCTCTGCTTCATTTATTATTTTATGCAATGGACTTTTTTCAATCATTTTTGAAAACATTTCTGATCTTAATTGATTTAATAATCCGCCAATTACTTCACCCATAATTTTTAACTTTACATATTTAACTACAGCTTTAGATCTATCAAATTTCTTTTTTAAATCATTTGGAAGACTACTTCTTAATGTAGATTTTTCATAAATATTCATCCATGTTATTTCATCTTTTAGTTCAAGGATATATCCATGTTTTTTCACTGTTTCTAAAATTTTTAAATATCTTAAAAATTCCTGGTCTTTTTTAAGTTTATTCTTCAAAAAATCTAAACATTCATTGAAATCTCGTTCATATTCTTTTTTATTTTTTAAATAGTGATCTTGTCTTTCTGAAACAAATTTAATAACTTTAGTTTTAACATTCTCTAATGTATATTTATCTCCATCTGGAACTTTAATTTTAATATCAAAATATCTCTTTTCAGGTAAAGTTAATACATCACTTTTTAACTTCCTATACATAATCATTCCTAATCTATTTCTTAAAATTTGATTAGCAAGATTAGTGTTTAATCCAAAAGACTTAGAAAATATTTGTTTAGCAGTATCATCAAAATATGGATCTATCAAAGTTAATATTGAAATCATTTCAATTCCAAGAGCTTTAATTGGAGTTCCTGACATTAACAATATATCATTACAATTTGTTGTATTTGCTATATGTCTTAACTTTTCAGCTCTTACAGTTTTTGGATTTTTGAAATTATGACATTCATCAACTATAATACCAACATTTCTATTTTTTAATGATCTTAATATTAAACTTAACTTTTCAATTGATTCATAGTTTACAATATAAAAATCTGATTCTTTTGGAACTTCACCAATTATCCATATTTTCTTCTTTCCATATCCATAAACATTTTGTATTTCATTCTTCCATATAGTTCTTAATGTAGATTTGGGTGCTATAATAATTACTGCTTCTTTATTTAAACAAGTCATTAATGCTAAAGATGTAAATGTCTTTCCTAAACCTTGCTCAAATCCTAAAATATAACCATTTAAATTATATTTCTTTTTTCTTTCAATATATTTTAAAATAAATTCTTTTTGAAAACTTTTTAAAGTATAATTTAAATTAGAAAGTTTCTCAAAATTTAAGGAGGATAAGGATACTTTTTTCTCAGTATTACTCATCCATGTATTGGCATAAATTAAATTTATTACTTTTGTATAGTTGGATCTAGCTGGTAGTTCATTTAAAATAAAAATAAATTCCGGGAGAAAAAAGTTATGTATAACAATTTTTGAAAATCCAAAGTTAAATATCTTTTCAAATACATGTAATATTTTAGAAGTTTTAAAAACTTTTTGAATATCTCTCGCAAGTATTTTTTGATTTAATCCAGTAATGTATGTATATCTCCCATCTGATTTGACTGAGGTGAATAAGTTCATAATTTAATTTCCTATTTAATATTAAATACTTACCCAAAACTGACGACAACATTAGTAAGAGCCCCAGCCGTTAACTTCTCAAGAACTTCAGCTCTTTTTTCTTTAAATTCTTCAAATATTGAATCATCCAATGGAATATTACCAAAAGGAGTAGGAATACCAGCACCTCCAGCAGAATATTTTTTCCTCAATCTACCAATTCTCATTCCAATATCTGCTAGCGCTAATTCTAAGAAATACATTTGTAAATCATTTGTTATAGTTGAAAAATCCTCAGCATGAGCTCTTTCATATTCTATCGCTATCCATTGTTCTGAATTAGGTGTAGGTCTTATAGATAAAATATTTGGATGTTTAAAAACATGTGTATAATTAAAAGATGAAAAAGATTTTACCCATCCTGCGACTTCAACACTAAATGCCCATTGTTCAAGTTCTCCCATGCTCATAGGTCCTAAAGGTGGATGACCAAATAAATATAAATTTCCAGCAGAATAATAAACATGAGAAACTCCAAGAATTTCTCTACCTTCTGGATCAGTAATATAAAATTCATTAGCTTTATTTGCAACTTTATTAGACGCTAATTGTACATTTAATCCAATTGTAGTTTCATCTGGAAAATAGTGAGCGAATGTTTTCATTGTATAATTACGTATATGATCAAGAATTTCTTCATCAGATAATTCAACAAACTGCCATGGAAAACCAATCTCACCTTTTATGTAATTTAGTACTTTAGTTGAATTAAGCATTTGTAATTATCCTCCATTATAATAAATCCTATCTAAAGAATCATCAGTAATATAAATTCTACTCATTTCTAGAACTTTCCTCATTCTTTCTTTATCAACAATTTCTTTCTCTTGTAAAACATTTTCTATAATCTTTCTTTTTTCTAACATTTCTGTACTTATTGGATCATCTAAAAATCTACTAAGTATTTCAAAAGATACTAATTTTAGATTATTAGAAATTAGTTTCTCTGTTTTTTCTTTTTTAATAACCAAATTTATATATTTGTTCGGATGATCATTCAAATCCATAGGAAATATTTCTTTACCTTTTACTACATTTTGATATAAATTTTCTATTCCTCCTACCAAAATTACTATTTCTTCTATAATTTTTTGAATGGTAATTCCGCCAATTCCTTTTATTCCATCTACATCATCGCCTGTATCACCAATAATAGACATTACCAACGGAAGATATTCATCAGGATAATTCTTATCAAATTTTAAATATGATTTTAAAGCTTGACCTTTTTTAATTAATTTTTTAATTTTTGGAACTTTGACATATACATATACATCATCATTTAAACATTGTAATAAATCATGGTCATTTGAATATATTACATGCCCAACATTTTCAGATCTATCAACTAATTCCCTTGTAATCAAATGATATGGAACAAAATCTGCCTCCAGGTAAGGTAATCTTATTACATTAATATTAGGCATTTTATTTAAAGCTTTTTCAATCAACATAAAATTCTTTTGTAGAGTTAAAAAAAATAAATCTCTTTTCTCTCTATCTAAACCATATAAATCATCAATTCTTCTGGAGATTTTATATTTTTTTGATATATTTAAATGATAATTAGATTTTCCTGTTTCTAAAAAAATATAAAAATTTATTTTAATATTTCTACTCGCAGCGTATGTTTTATGAAAAGCTAAAAATGTAAGTACTGATTCAAATATTGAACTGTCAGATCTTTTACTCATTAGTGTATTTTCAACTATATTTTCAATCATAAATTTCATAAAAAGTGTTTGTAAACAATTTTTAAGATCAATATATAAATTTATAGTATCGTATTTTCCTGACGAAAGAACTTCATCTAAAATTGAGTACGTCGGGTAATAACTAAGTAAATTACTCATATGAATTTCACTTTAAATTGGAAAGATAAGGTCACTCATTGGAAATAAGAGTACAACCTTACTCAATTTTATTTTTAAATCTTCAATAGTTCCATCATTTACAATTTCAACATCAGAAGGAATTAAATCTTGTTCTGTTTCTGACAAATGTTTATTCTCTTCACTATTTTCATCTAAACCTGCTCTTGTAATTCTAATCATTTTTCCATGGAAGAATCTGACCATATCATATTCATTTAAAAATCTAACATCATGAATAATAATTAATTTATCAGATGGAATATTTTTAATTTTATTAACCATTTTATTAACCCAGAAATTTTCAGATACTTGTTTTCTAATAATTTCTGTTCCAATTTTTTGCATCATTAGTCTAGAAAATGGGGTTTTTACACCCCATAGTTCTTCTTTAGTACATAACCCAGCATTAAAAATCATCTCTTTTAAAGAGTCTGCAAAAGATAATAATATAGAGTCAGGATTATGTTCTTTTATAAAATTTGCTACAGTAGTTTTTCCCACTTGTAAATGTCCAACTATTCCAATTATCATTTTTAGTCACCTGTATCCTTAAATTCATTAATCCATATTTTAAGATCATTTGAATTAAAATGTATATTATAAGTTACATCAATATTTTCAATTGAACAATCATCTTTCATAGAAAAAAATTCATCTAATTTAATATTAATTTTATCTTCTCCATCTAATGATACCATTATATTTTTTAATTTTTCACATAAATATTTACTTAATTTTCTTTGAACTTCTGGTGTAATATTATATTTTTCTCTTAATGTTTTCATTTTACTCAATCTCAACCATACTAGCTCTTGTGTAAAGATTTGCATTAATACTTCCAATTGTTGTTGAAAAAGAATTAATTACCACATTATTACCAGAATCAAATATTTCCATTGTAATATCTCCATCATGGTCAATTATAAATGGAGTAATTACTAAATTAACAGAATGATTTAATTCTCTATTTAAAACTATATTATCTATAAATTTTGCAAAATTGTCTTTTGATTGATTCGATGTAGATATGGTAGCAATATCTCCCTCAAAAATAGTTTGAAGACTATTTACATGAAAACTTGAAGATATTATTCTCATTCTATCAGAGATCTTTTTTGATATATTTGTTGATAAAATTAAATCTTCTTGATTTGTTACTATTACTCTATCTAATTCATCTTTACTAATAAACTTATTATCTAAAAATTCTAAAATTGGATTTTTAATTTTTAACATTGAAAATTGATCCAATATTGTAAAACTATCTTGATCTGCAGATATAGATACTTCTTGACCAGAAAAACATTTAAAAATATCTAACTTTGTTTTTAATTCTGTAATTGGTAGATTAATTGTTGAAATAATTGAAGTTAAATCTATTTCAAAAACTGTTGAATTATCATTACTTCTTTGTCTAATAAATCCTTCTCTAATATCTACATCATTACAAATGTCTTTTAAAATAAATAAAACTCTTAATAATTCATCATACTTTGTTGCATCCAAATTCACTTGTGTATTATTTTCCATACATTCTCCTTTTTCTTGAAATTCTTTATTAATAAATATCATCCTCTTTTACATTTTTAATAACGGTCATATAAAAAATTTTATCATCTTTTATATTTTTTAAACTCATATAATCAATTGTAATAAAACAGTCTTCCACAAGTTTTATTATATCCATAATCCTTTCTGAAATATGCTTGCTATCATTACTTAAAGTTATAGGGATTGAAAAAATCATTAAAACAGAATCTTCCTTATTAAATTCAAAATTAAACATTGAGACATTACAATTTAAAATACTAAATATACTATTAGTTGCTGTTGATTTACATAACAATGAATAATAATCTAAATCGTTAATATTTCCTGTGTGTTTTATTCCTGTATCAATAGTAGATTCAAATATTTGCTTAAGTCTGTCTTTTGGATCAATTGTATTCAAATTAAGTTCTCCTATTTTTATAAAATAAATTTTTCTGCTGATACAGAATTTTCAGCAAAATCTTTTCCAGACTTATTATAATAAACTTCCATAGTATTTATAAAATGTGTATTATATTTTTTTATTTTTCTATAATAATCTAAACTAATTCCTCTATCTGATAATATTGAAACATCTATTCTATAAATTTTTTCATTAAAAACAATACTTTTAATTAAAGATTCATATGATGTTGATAGTGCTGCAGCATATAATTTAACATTCTTTCTTAAATTTGTATTATCATATATTTGTTCACAAAAAATATCAAATATTCCTTCTCCAATTATTACACGATTAGAATTAAAATTACCGCCTGATAATTTATAATAATCCAATAATCTTGTTTGAGCAATAAATAATTTGAAAAATCTAAATTCAGAAGAATCATCAATATTTCTAAACATTATAACTGAATCATGTTCAGTTATAAAACCAATAAAATTTGATTGTAAATAAGGTTTAATTTTATTAAGTCTATCATCAACAGGATGATTATTTATTTTTATAAACTCATCTATATCAAAAATTAATCCTTTAATACTTTTAAGATTTTCTATAGAATATTTTAATCTTCCTTTTAAATATAAAGTCTTCAATTTAAATAAATCTTCTTTTAATTCTGGAATAATTAATTTTTTTCTTTCTACAGGAATACTTAATTTAACATCATGTTTTTGAATTTGTTTAATTTTTTCTTTATCAATATATTTTTCTGATGTATCTATTCCAGATAATTTATCAAAAAGTTTTGATAAATTTCCAGATTTATGACAATCTGAGTGAAAACAGTGGAAGATCGGAATTTCTAAAGAAATATATAAATGATAATGTTTTTTATTCTCATTATTTTCACACCAAGGACATTTACAAATTAAATTTTTTGATGTTACTTTTGGTTTAACTCCAGAATATTCTTCTAAATATTTTAAAAATGAATCTTGATATATTCCAATCATTTATTACATCCTTCTGGAGCTCCATTATTAACTCCAAAAAT
>Ga0172381_10001735_pt1 | contig 24902 bp, 19 predicted proteins | sample Leawel6488metaG_FD_119754 | JGI IMG/M metagenome (GOLD analysis project Ga0172381, IMG submission 119754) | Leachate microbial communities from a municipal landfill in Southern Ontario, Canada - Leachate well 64-88 metaG | ecosystem: Engineered > Solid waste > Landfill > Unclassified | place... | reverse complement strand
TACACAAAAGCCGCCGACGTTGGGGCAGACTTGGTGGGCAAAGTAGAACAAGGTATTCCAGAAGATGACCCAAGAAATCCTGCAGTTATAGCAGACCAAGTGGGAGACAACGTAGGAGATTGCGCTGGTATGGCAGCTGACATTTTTGAGACTTATGCAGTAACCACAGTGGCAGCTATGATATTGGGATCTTTGCTGTATCCCACTAGCTCACAGTTTGTAATTTTGCCATTGATCATTGGGACTATTTCCATTTTGACTTCTATAATTGGAAGCTTCTTTGTGCGTTTGGGAAAATCCCAAAATATTATGGGAGCTATGTATAAAGGAATTATAGCCACAGTTATACTTTCTGCCATTGCTTTTTACCCAGTGTTTACTAGGCTTATGGCAAACCAAGCTATTCCAGCTATCAGACTGTACTTTTCAGCTTTAGTGGGGCTGGTAATCGCAGTTGGAATGTTTGTTATTACAGAGTATTACACTTCCAAAAAATATGGTCCTGTAAAAAGTATTGCCAAGGCATCTGAAACAGGGCACGCTACCAACATTATCAGAGGAATTGGCCTGGGCATGCAATCTACAGCAGCCCCAGTTTTACTAATTGCATTTGGAACTATTTTGAGCTTTTGGCTGGCTGGCATTTATGGAGTAGCATTGGCAGTAATGGCCATGCTTTCTGTAGGAGGAATTGTGGTGGGAGTAGATGCTTATGGCCCCATTACAGACAACGCCGGAGGAATAGCCGAAATGGCAAATATGCCTGAATCAGTAAGAAAAATTACAGATCCATTGGACGCTGTGGGTAACACCACAAAAGCCGTAACCAAAGGTTACGCCATAGCTTCTGCGGGACTAGCCGCCTTGGTGCTTTTTGCAGCATATTCTCAGGAAGTCAGCGTAAGCGGAGCTGTAAACTTTTCCATAGATAATGCCAATGTTATTGCAGGATTATTAATAGGAGGACTGCTCCCCTACTTGTTTGCTTCTATGTTAATGGGAGCTGTGGGTAAAACCGCAGGCAAAGTGGTAGAAGAAGTACGCAGACAATTCAAACAAATAAAAGGCTTAATGGAAGGAACAGCCAAACCGGAATATGGAAAGTGCGTGGACATTGTTACAGCTTCAGCCATTAAAGAAATGTTGTTGCCCGCTTTAATTCCGGTACTTGCCCCAATTTTGGTGGGAGTATTTTTGGGAGTGGAAGCTTTAGGAGGCATGCTGATAGGAAGCATTGTTACGGGGTTGTTTGTGGGCATTTCTATGACCACAGGAGGAGCTGCTTGGGATAATGCCAAGAAATACATTGAAGACGGAGCTCACGGAGGCAAGGGAAGCTTTGCTCACGCAGCCGCAGTCACAGGAGACACAGTTGGCGACCCATACAAAGACACAGCAGGCCCTGCTATAAACCCCATGATTAAAGTGCTCAATATAGTAGCCCTATTGATTGTAGCCTTCTTAGTCTAATCAGAATTTCAAAAAGCCCCCTAACCTGGGGCTTTTTTGCTTGTGCTGAGCGAAGTCGAAGCATTGAAATTAACCCGGGAAAGGAGTAGATTTAAATAATACTTTAGATAAAAAATGAAATAGATGTCGACTGGAGAAAATAATTATGCTTTTATAGATGGACAGAATTTGCACCTAGGCATTAGGAGTCTAGGATGGAATTTGGATTACGCGCGCTTTCGAAAATATTTGGCAGAAAAATATTCAGTGAAAGTAGCTTATTATTTTGTAGGTTATGTGCCCGGGAAACAACCGCTTTATTCTGATTTGCAAAAAATGGGATATGTGTTAGTTTTTAAGCCCACAATTCCCGACGGCGATGGAAATATCAAGGGCAACATTGACGCCGACCTCGTTTTACAGGCAATGGCTGATTTCAATAATTACGAAAAAGCGGTTATTGCCACCAGCGATGGCGATTTTTATTCTTTAGTAAAACATCTCTACCAAAATAAGAAATTACGTTGTGTTATGAGCCCGTATGTTAAGACTTGTTCAAGTTTGCTGAAAAAAGAAGCAAAAGAGAAAGTTGTTTTTATGGATAATTTAAAGGCTAAACTTGAGCGCAAATGAAAAAGCACCGCAGAGGGACAAAACCCAAAGAGGTGCCTTTTCCTATGTATACTTAATGATAGCATATCATATTTTCTTGTCAATAACACAGCAAAGGTGGTGAAATTAACCCCGAAAAGTGGGAGAATAAATAAAAATTAATTGATAAATAAAAATGGTGGTGGACATAGAGTTTACTTTAAATAGATTTGGGTTTGGGAAAATTGCTGAAAACAAGTTTCAGTTTTTGTGTTTTAGGTTTTCAAAATGGAATATCCCAGGCAAGCACTCCATTTCTTTTGAAATTAACTGGCGAGCAAAAAATAAAATATGAGGATTTTGTTTGTGTGCCAGGGCAATGTGGCAAGGAGCCAAATGGCAGAAGCTTATTACAACCATTTTACAAAAACCAATGACGCTGTAAGTGCCGGGGTTTCTGATACAGCTTACAAAAAATATTTTAGGCCAGTGGACGAAGTGGTTCAAGTGATGCAAGAAGAAGGCATAGATGTGTATGACAAAAAAGTAAAAAAGCTTACAGAGGAAATGGTACACAAGGCTGATAAAATTTTTGTGCTGTGTGACAAAGAAATGTGCCCAGCGTTTTTAGCAGAATCTAAAAAAGTAACATTTTGGGAGGTCCAAGATCCCTATGAAATGAGTATAGAGCACTTTAGAAGAATAAGGGATATAATAAAATTAAAAGTTAAAGATATAATATAATAAAAATATTTTTAAAAAAATAAAAATTAATTGAGAACTTAAAATAAATTAAGCGCTATGATTTTTGAACATTGGTCAAAGCATAAAATTTTGTTGATTTTTGTGGCGCTGGCAGTGCTAATTGCCGGAGGGCTTTATTTTTTGTGGCAGCAGCCTGTTTCTGCCCCAATACAAAACAGTTCTTTAGAGCCGGCCGTCTCCTCTTTTAAGGCAGATCACCAAAAGCAAGCTATTGAAGATTATCTTGTTGCGCAAAAGGATTTTACGTGGAGCACCAGAGAAGACACCTGGAATTTTTGTTCAGTTGAAAATTTGCAGCCTGAAAACGAACTGTTCCCATTTTATGTTTGGGCGTTTTGTGGAGAATATGCGCTTGAGAACGGACAGGTTAAAAACATAAGCGGGTCCTCTTTGCCAGCAAAAATAGATTATCCAAATGAATTGTCTTTTTACAACTCTTCCAGATTTTCTTTTGAAATCTCGGGCGATGGCGCCAGTTATACGGGCGATGTAAAAAGAATATTTCCGCAAGACGTTCAGGAGAAGATTTTTGGATTTAATGCGTCAAGCTTGGAAGAAAGCAATAAAATAACGGCAAGCAAAACAATCGCCGGCTGGGAGGAAATAAAAAAAGCAATTGAAGATTGCCGGGTTAATCAAATTTTTCAATCGCACAGCAGAGACGTGGTTGCCACATTGGACAATGGGCAACAATTAAAATCCAAAGAAAGAAAAATTGATGACATAATGGAGGTTGCTCAAAATGCCCAGCAAGAATGCGGAAAAATTATAATGGCAACCGAGTAAATAAACAAAAAAATATGAAACTTGAAGATTTGGGTTATGGTGATTTTTTTGAATCTAACCGCAAGAAATTAAAGCTGGATGATTTTGAAGTTGCGCGGGTTATTGTGGAATACAGAGGCGCCTATAAAGTTAGAAATGCAAACGGAGAATATTTGGGCAAAGTAACTGGCAAACAAATGTTTAACGCTTCCTCAAGAGAAGACTATCCTGCTGTGGGAGACTGGGTTGTGATTAGCGAGGCCGGCAAAGAGCAGGCGGTAATTCATAGCATATTGCCAAGAAGGACAATAATAAAAAGAAAGTACAGCGGTAAAAATGAAACGCAAATTATAGCAACAAACATTGATGTGGCGTTTGTTGTGGAAGCGGTTGATGAAGATTTTAGTTTAAACCGTTTTGAGAGATATTTTGCCTTGGCAAAAGACGGGGGCGTAAAGCCTGTTATTGTGCTAAATAAAATAGATTTAATTTCCACGGAAGAACTAGGGTTAAAAGTAGCTCAGCTAGAAAACAGATTTGTCGATACAGATATTATTTTAACCAGCATTGTGGATGGTAAAGGACTAGATGAACTGAAAGTATATATATTGAAAGGAAAAACATATTGTTTTTTGGGTTCTTCGGGCGTGGGCAAATCTTCTTTGATAAACAAATTGCTTGGAGAAAGTATTATAAAAACAGAGAATATAAGCCTTAGCACGGGGAAAGGGAAACACACTACTACAAACAGAGAAATGTATTTTCTAGAAAACGGAGGCATTGTGATAGACAACCCCGGAATGCGCGAAGTAGGAATGACAGATACTGGGACTGGCATAGACAGTTTGTTTGATGAAATAAGTGCCTTGGCAAAAGATTGTAAGTATATTGACTGTACACATGTACATGAGCCAGGATGCGCGGTTTTGCGCGCACTAAAATCCGGAGATATAGATGAAGAGAAATATTCTAATTATATCAATCTCAAAAAGGAATCCTTGCATTATGAAATGACTGAACTGGATAAAAGAGAAAAAGACAGGCAGTTTGGAAAGTTTATTAAAAATGCTAAAAAAGATATAAAGAAGTATAAATATTAAATTTATAGCATACATAAACTTATGGCAAATGAATAGGATTTTTGAGGCGGCGCTGATATTTATTTTTTTATTAATTTTGGCTGTTATAGGCTATACGGCTTTTGATTTTATTTCCACAGCCATGAGGCCAAAAGAAGAGGCGGTTGTTGAGCCTCCCCCACCTGAAATTGTAAAATCTGAAAATGCTTATGGCGTGGACATGCAGGAAGAATGTTTTACAGGATACGAAGATTTTGTAAAAAATTATGGGCAGGATTATTCAAAATGTCTGGTGGATTTTAATTTTGACGGAGAATATTGCGGGGGCTTTGACCCGGAAACACAAGCTTTGTCTGATGAAAATGTGGTGGTGATTTTAGACGCTTCAGGTTCTATGGCAGAAGAACTTTACTCTGAGAAAAAAATAGATATTGCCAAAAGGGCAGTTTCTAATTTTTTAACCAAAATGCCCCAGAATGTAAACACGGGACTTATAGTTTATGGGCACAAAGGGTCCAACTCAACAGCTGACAAAGAAGCATCTTGTAGCGGAACAGAAGAAGTGGTAAAACTGGGCAGGAATAACAGTAGTAATATTTTAGATGCTATAAATTCGTTTAGCCCAAAAGGCTGGACACCTTTGGCGGGATCTTTAGATTTTGCCAAAAACATTTTTAGCCAGAGAGGCGTAAATGACAAAGATTATCTTATTTTAGTTTCTGATGGCGTGGAATCTTGTGCTGGTGACCCTTTGACTTCAGCTCAAGATTTAAAGTCAGAGGTGCCTGGTCTTAAGTTAAGCGTTATCGGGTTGGCTGCAGATTATAATACGCGAGGGTTGTTATCAAGCGTAGCTTTGGCCGGAGGAGGTTCCTATATGGACGCTGGAAATTCAGCAGAAATTGCCAGGGCTTTTAATGAGCAGTTACTTCTTATAAAAAAAGACTGTGTGAATGTGACTGTACTTAAAATGACTTTAAAATACGAGAACAGTAATTTAACCAATCAAACTTGTTGGCTAAATGCCACTAAAAAGGAATCTGAAGATTTTAAAACAAAGGTAGAACAAAAGTCTGATAACACAGAGTGCAATCAGGAAATATCGGATGCTGTGGCTGCCAGGCAAAAATATTATTGGAATGAAAAGCAAAACCTGCAAGACAAAAACACAGCCACCTATGGGCAGATAAAAAAAGACCTAAACAGCCAGCTGGAAGTTTTGAATAACCAAAGAGTTTATTAAAAACAATAAAAAAGCTATAAAGAAATATAAATATTATTAATTTTTGAAATTTATGGAAGAAAATAAAAGCAATATATTAAATTTAATGGTGGCGCATCATGCGCTATTGGATGCTTTGTTTGCGCTTTTTCGCGACCAGATAAGAGATGGCTCACCAAGCTCGCGCGTTTCTTTGTCTGAACTTATTTGGGAGACAAATAAGCATTTTTTTGTGGAAGAAAGGGCAATTTTTGATTTTGTGCCTTTAGAAAACTATGGCGTTTTAGGCACTATAAACCAATTAAAAGATGAGCACATAACCATGCTTAACGACTTAAAAAAGTTTGCAGAAAAACTGCCGGAGGTAAAAAGCGAAGATATGGATAATTTCCATAAATCTTTAGAAAGCCATCGTCAAGTCGAAGAAAAAGATCTGTATCCCAAGTTGGACAAAGAATTACCTGAGGAGCAAAAAAAAGAGATTGTTGCCCGTATTAATGAAATTCCTCTAACAAAATAACTAAAATAACGGCTTTTGACAAACGGCTCAACCATGGTTGAGCCGTTTAAATAACAGTTGATTTTTAGGTAGAAATAAGGTAAACTAGACAATATTTATATGGTGAGAGAATTACTACATAGGACGTTTGCGTCCTTTAAAATAAGGAATTACAGGATTTATTATATAGGCCAGGTTGTTTCTATATCCGGGTCGCTTTTGCAGGCTTTTGCGCAGGATTGGCTGGTATTAAAACTAACAAATTCGGGCACAATGCTGGGGGTGACTTTGGCATTCCAATTTTTACCTATGCTGATTTTCAGTTATTATGGCGGTGCTATTTCAGACAGATTCTCAAAACTTAAAATTTTATATTATGCCCAAATAGCCGCTGGTATTTTGGCTTTGGTATTAGGAATTTTGGTGCTTACTAATACGGTACAACTTTGGATGGTTTTTGCATTAGCATTTTTATTGGGATTAGTTATGACAGTAGCCAATCCAGCCCAACAGTCATTTGTTTTTGAAATGGTGGGCAGAGACCAAATTCAAAATGCTATTAGTTTGTGGACCATGCTTATTGGACTGGCTCGCATAGTGGGACCGGCTGTGGCAGGAATTTTGATTGCTACAATAGGCCTTGGAGAGTGTTTTATAATAAATGCTATTTCATATATTGCCGTGTTGTCTGCTTTACTTATGATACGCACAAACGAACTGCACTCCCCTTCCCAGCCTTCACAAGGAAAATTAATGGAAGGGCTAAAATATATTGCAAAAACTCCTGTGATTTTTACTACTTTGATAATGATGGCCATTGTGGGCACACTAACTTTTGAGTGGCAGGCCAGTTTGCCATTAATTGCCAAATTCACATTTAATGGGGATGCAGGAACTTACTCTATAATTTCTGTGGCCTTGTCTGTGGGTATGCTGATAGGAGGATTTATTACTGCCAGCACAGGAAGAGTGTCTACCAAGATTATTTCTTTGGTAGCCATGTTTTTTGGGTTTTTCTTGTTACTAGCCTCTACAGCTCCAGATTTTATACTTTTAGTTTCTGCTTTTGTTATTGTGGGAGCGTTTGCTATTTCTTTTGGAAATATGACAAACAGTATTATACAAATTAATGCTGACCCTCAAATGAGAGGAAGAGTTATGGCGTTGTGGGCTGCTGCCTTTTTTGGGTCTACTGCCATAGGAGGGCCCATAATCGGCTGGGTGGGCGAAGCATTTGGTCCAAGATGGACATTGGCTGTGGGAGGAATAGCGGCTGTTATAGCTGGAATGTGGGGATTTTATAGGGTGAAAAAAGAAGTTCAAGAAAGGCATTTATTAATACCAGTCAAAAAATAATAAAACAATAATATTAAACATATAATATAGTATCATGCAGGTAAAAAGTAAAAAATTGCCAAAGAGCCAAATAGAATTAACTTTTGAGCTAACAGCAGAAGAGTTTGAACAGCATTTTTCTCATGCTTTAGAGCACTTAAAACACCACGTGAAAGTAGACGGATTTAGGCCAGGACAGGCCCCAGCTAAAATGGTGGAGGAAAAGTTAAAACCAGAAATGCTTTTAATGGAAGCAGGAGACCATGCAGTACAGCATGTTTACAGCGACTATGTGCAAGAAAACAAATTGGAACCTGTGGGCCAGCCAGAAGTAAAAATATTAAGAATTGCAAAGGGTAATCCGTTTAGTTTTACAGCCACATTTACGGTATTACCAGAAGTAGAACTGCCAGACTATAAAGAAATTGCTAAAGCCATAAAGGGTAAAGATGTAGAAGTTACAGAACAGGAAGTGCAAGACTCTTTAAGTTATTTGCAGAAAACCAGGGCAAAAATGACATTAAAAAATGAGCCTGCATCAAAAGGAGACTTTGTGGCAATTACATATCAAAACAAAGATATTAATGCTGGGAAGGAAGTAAAAGACCAGTTTGTTTTAGGTGAAGGCGGATTTATGAAAGGTTTTGAAGATGCAATTGTGGGCATGAAAGATGGCGAGGAAAAAGAGTTTAAAGCCACATTTCCAGAAAATGCACCTAGAAAGGAATTGGCTGGGAAAGAGGCTGACTTTAAAGTGAAAGTGGATTCTGTAAACAAAATGGAACTTCCTGAAATGAATGATGAGTTTGCAAAACAAATGGGAGCATTTGACACATTGGTGGCTTTGAAAGGAAGCGTAAAAGAAGGCATAACCATGGAGAAAAAAGAAGCCGAAAAGCAAAGAGTGAGAGGAGAGATTTTAGAGAAGATTGCTGAAAAGACAAAGTTTGAGATGCCAGTGGCTATGGTGGAGTATGAAAAAGAAAAACTGCTGGAAGATTTAAAAAATAAAATTAGTCAGAATTTGAAAATCAGCTTCCAGGAGTATTTGGCTACAGTAAAACAAACAGAAGACCAGATTAAAGAAACTTATCAAAAAGAAGCGGAAAAAAGGTTAAGAGGGTTTTTGGTCTTAAGAGAAATTGGAAGAGTTGAAAAAGTGGAAGTTTCTGATAAAGAAGTGGAAGACGAGGTGGAAAAATCCACACAAAATTATTCTAAGGAACAATTGGCCAAAATTGACATAAATGAGTTAAAAGAGTATACTAAAGGCGTAGTTAACAATGAAAAAATCTTCAATTTATTGGAGAATTTTTCACAATAAATTACACTTATTATTCAAAAAACAAATGCCAATAGTACCAACTATTGTAGAAAAATCACAGCGCGGTGAGCGCGCATACGATATATTTTCAAGGCTTTTAGAAGAGCGCATTATTTTTCTTGCGGGTCCTGTTACAGACATGAATGCAAACTTAGTGATAGCTCAGATGCTTTATTTAGCATCAAAGGACTCTAAAAGAGATATAAAGCTTTATATAAACAGCCCAGGAGGTTCAGTTACAGCCGGGTTAGCAATTTATGACACAATGCAGTTTTTAAAGTGCCCTGTTTCTACCATTTGCATAGGGCTTACGGCTTCTATGGCCGCAGTTATTTTGGCTGCTGGCACAAAAGGCAAAAGGTTTGCCTTGCCAAACGCTGAAATACTTCTGCACCAGGTTGCAGGAGGAATGCAAGGGCAGGCAGCGGACATAGAAATTACTGCAAAGCAAATTTTGCATATGAAGGAGAAGCTAAACAAAATCATAGCTTCCCATACCGGACAGCCCTTAAACAAGGTGGTGAAAGACACCGACAGGGATTTTTATTTGACTTCCCAAGAGGCCAAGAAATACGGCCTTATTGATGAGGTAATAGGAGGCAAATAAAAAAACCGTAACAAAATATATTATCGTATACGAGCTCACCGCGCAGGTGAGTTTATTTGTTATAAAAAATTAAAATAAGCATATGGAACAAACTATAATATATGCTGTGCTTGGTGTTATAGCCCTGCTCCTGGGAGGAGTTGTGGGCTATTATATCCGCCAATCAATAGCTAAAAGAAGGGCAGGGTCGTTGGAAGCAAGGCTACAGAAGAGGGTTATAGATGTTAAGGAAGAGACCACGCAAATGGTCAAAAAAGCAGAGCAAAAATCTGCTGAAATTGTTGAGAAGACTCAAAAAGACCTTGACGAAAGAAGGCGTGAATTTTTGAAAGCTCAGCAAGTTTTGCTTAGTCGAGAAAGTTTGTTGGATTCAAGAATAGCCTCTTTCGAGGAAAAGGAAAAGGACATTATGGATAAAGGGGAAAAGCTAAAAAAAGTAAAAGAAGATTTGGAGGCCTTAAGGTCTGAAGCTCAGACCAAATTAGAAAAGGTGGCTGATCTTTCAAGAGAAGACGCCAAAAAAGAACTTTTGGCTTTAGTGGAAATTGAGAGTGAAAAAGATATACTGGAAAGAATAAAAAAAATGGAAGAAAGAGGTCAAGAAAGGTTACAGGATAGGGCAAAAGAAATTGTGGCCTTAGCCATACAAAAATGCGCAGTCCCCCAGACTCAAGAAATGACCACCACCACTGTTATTTTAGCCAATGAAGAGCTAAAGGGCAGGATTATTGGTAAAGAAGGTAGAAATATTAGAACTTTTGAAAAGCTTACAGGAGTGGAGCTGATTGTGGACGAAACTCCAGAGTCTGTGGTAATTTCTGGGTTCAATCCTATACGCAGACAAATTGCTAAGGTAGCCTTAGACAAGCTGATTCAAGATGGCAGAATACAGCCCGCAAAAATTGAAGAAAAAGTGGAAGAGGCAAAAACCGAAATAGCCCAAAAAATAAAAGAGGCCGGTGAAAAAGCCACACAGGAAACAGGCATTATAGGCTTAAATGACAAACTGGTTCAAATTTTGGGTAGATTGTATTACAGGACAAGTTACGGCCAAAATGTTTTGCTCCATTCTATGGAGGTGGCTTTAATAGCTGAAACATTGGCTGAAGAACTAAAAGCTAATGTACAAGTGGCTAAACGCGCTGCTCTTTTGCACGATATTGGAAAGGCCATAGACCAGCAAGTACAAGGTTCTCATATAGAGATAGGTATTAAGTTGTTAGAGAAATTTGGCGAGTCAGAGGCCGTTATAAAGGCTATGAGAGCCCATCATGATGATTATCCAGCTGATACGCTGGAAGCGGCTATTGTTAAGGTAGCAGACGCAATTTCAAGCTCTAGACCAGGTGCCAGAAAGGATACTCTGGAAAATTATCTCCAGAGGCTAAAGGATTTGGAAGATATTGCTAATAAGGTTGAAGGTGTAGAAAAAACTTATGCTATACAGGCAGGCAGAGAAATAAGAGTGTTTGTACAGCCAGACAGAGTAGATGACTTAGGAGCACATAAAATAGCCAAAGATATTGCAGGCAAAATAGAAGAAGAACTAAAATATCCTGGTGAAATTAAAGTAACGGTTATGAGAGAAACACGAGTAGTAGAATACGCCCGATAAAAAAGCCCCCCTTGCTCGCCAACAAACTTTTTTCCGGCTATCAGGCACTGTCGTGTCCTGAGGCCTACAAAAAGTTTATTGACTCGCTTTAGGGGCTTTTTGGTTGTTTTAAGCGGGCAGGGAGTCTAAAATGGTTTTGATTAGATTTACTTCTTCTGGGGTTATATCTTTTGGGATGGATAATGTTATTTTTGCGCTTTCTCTTGTAGAAAATTCCATCTTGTAGTAGTTATTCACAGAAGCGTAGATAGGGTTAGATAAGATATCTTTATCTTTGCTTTTATCTTTTTTATCTTTGCTAATTAACAGGGGTGTGGATTGTTTTTGTTTTACAGTCCAGCTTTGCATCTTGCCAGGGTTTACGCCGTATTTTTTGTAATCTTTTATTACTTTTAGAAGTCTGGCCCTATAAGTGTTTAAGGACACAATACTTTTTTCTTTGTTCGCGATTACTACACTCCTAAAGATTTCATTTACGCTATCTTCTACCATGCTTATAGACTTTAGTTCCTCTGTGTTTAATTCCTTTTCAAATATTTTTAATGAGGATTTCAGGTTGTTTGCTGTGCTTTTAGGATACTTGCGATTTGTTGATGCTAAATCGATAAAAGTATATAAACTTGTAAATTTGTCCATGTTATTTTTAAGTTTATCTTTGTTTATCCTATTTTATCATAAAAAAGATAAAAACAAAAACCACCTTGTAAAAAAGATGGTTTTTATTGGAGCGGGTGAGGGGAGTCGAACCCCTCTCATTAGCTTGGAAAGCTAAGGTAATACCGATATACGACACCCGCCTTCGCCAAGCCGAAGCTTGGCTACGGCGGGGCAAAGCCCGCTAAAATGCCAAGCGAAGGCTGGATACGCCTGCGAGCTCCGGCGGGCAAGCCCGCTAAGCTGCATTGTCGGGGTACTCGGATTCGAACCGAGACTAAATCGTCCCAAACGATTCGTGCTACCGTTGCACTATACCCCGTTAATTAATAGCCACCACGTTTCCACGCCTGTTTATAATGGATTATTCGATGGCAATTTGCGCAAATAACTGCGCATTTATCAATTTCTTTTTTAACTCTCTCAATTCCAAAGTGATTATAGCGGGCATTGCCTATCGAAAACTCTTTTTTGGAGGTGTGGTGAAATTCTAAAACTCTGTGATCTTTATTCCCGCATTTTATACAACCATTTTTTGTTTTATAATTATCTAATATTTTTTGGTATTTTTCTACGAGTATTTTTTTAGTTTTTGCATAGCAGAAACGACATTTTAATCGTCTGTAGGTTTTATCACCTACTGTTCCAGCCACTCCAAAATAAGATTCTGGATAGTATTTATTACAATATTTGCAAAGCTTCATTCTTCTATTATACTCTTTTTGGGAGCAACAAACAAGGCTCGAAAATAGCAATATATAGACAGGCTGTATTGTTAGATAATAACCGAAAATTCTCTTATTGTCAAAGGGTAAAAAGTATGTTAATATTCTTAATATAAATGCCCTCGTAGTTAAATGGATATAACAAGAACCTTCTAAGTTCTGGTTGCAGGTTCGATTCCTGCCGAGGGCACCGGCATGGGGACTATGGTGTAGCAGTAACACAACTCTCTGTGGAAGAGTCATCACGGGTGCGAATCCCGTTAGTCCCCCATTAATGATTTGTTAATATAATTAATTTAGAATAATCTATTATGAAAGGATTTCATTCAAACATAGAAAAAGACACTTTGGAAAATGAAAATTTTCGCAAGGTTTTGTATACTTCAAAACATAGTCAGTTGGTATTAATGAGTTTAGCTCCAAATGAAGAAATTGGTATGGAAGTCCATGCAGACAATGACCAATTTTTTCGCATCGAAAAAGGGGAAGGCAAAGTAATTATTGATGGAAACGAATATGAAGTAAAAGACGGCTCTGCAGTTGTGGTACCAGCAGGAAGTCAGCATAATGTGGTAAATACATCTAGCACAGAAAGGCTTAATTTATACACCATTTATTCTCCAGCTCATCATAAAGACGGCATTGTAAGAGCCACAAAAGAAGAGGCAGAAGCAAACGAGGCAGACTTTGACGGAACCACCACAGAATAAATATTAAAAACACATTATAAGACAGCCTGAAAGGCTGTTTTATTTTTTGTTATAAATATCGTATAATTATTAATCATGCAAATCTTCAGGCGGAGATATATCTTCGTTATTTTAATAGCCGCTATTGTAGTGCCAGCTGGAATTTTGTTTGCTTTAAATAGTAGTGATATTTATAAATTAAACCAGAAAAATATAGGCGTAGAAAATCAGGAAGTTGTAGTTTTTAATGCGGTCAATGAAGCTTCTTTGCCTCCTACTCCTCCCCCGCCTCCTACAAAACTAGAAAATCCTCCAGGAATTATAAGAGCAGTTTATCTTACAGGATGGTCAGCTGGATCAAAATCTTATTTTAATTATCTAAGCAATCTTTTGAATAGCACAGAAATAAATGCTGTGGTAATTGACATTAAAGATTATTCTGGGCTAGTGTCTTATGCTTCGGGCGTGGAAGATGTGGTGAAGTACAAGCTTACAAATCATGCAATTTCTGATGTAGATTCTTTAGTAAGATTTTTACACAGCAAAAATGTCTACGTGATAGGTAGAATTTCTGTTTTTGAAGACCCGGGGTATGCTTCAGCCTATCCAGAATTGGCAGTGTATGACGAGGTAAAAACATCTTTAATAAAGTCTAAAATTAATGCGGAATCAGGAGCGTTGGAGCCGGCAGATACAAAACCGGTTTTGTGGAAGGATAATAAAGGCTTGTCCTGGATGGACCCTGCTTCAAAAGACGTCTGGGAGTATAATATGTTTTTAGCTAGAGATGTTTTTTACCATGGGTTTGATGAAGTAAATTTTGATTATGTAAGATTCCCTTCTGATGGCAATGCATCTTCTATGGGTTTCCCAGTTTGGGATGAAAAGATTCCTATGCAAGAGGTGATAAAAGAATTTTTCCAATATGTTAGAGCCAGCTTGCCGGGAGAAAAAATTTCAGCAGATTTATTTGGTCTGACTACAGTCAACTCTGATGACATGGGGATAGGGCAAGTACTGGAAAGCGCTTTGGAAAATTTTGATTATGTGTCCCCCATGGTTTATCCTTCTCATTACGCCAGCGGGTTTATAGGGTTTGTTAATCCGGCCGAGCATCCTTACGAAGTAATCACATATTCATTGAGCAATGCTTTTAATAGAAAGGCGGTCTTGTTGGGGCAAATGAAAGATTTAGCCCTAAAAAATAGTCCAGCAAATGATGAGGCATCTGCGGTCGAATTAAACGCGGTGATGCCAGCCATATCTTCTGATATAAACAACATAAGAGTGGCAAAGATAAGGCCATGGTTGCAAGATTTTGATATGGGCACCGACTACACAGCAGAAATGATTCAGCAAGAAATTCAGGCGGTAAAAGATTCGCTGGGAGATGATTATGAGGGTTATATGATGTGGAGCCCATCTAACATATATACAACGTATTAAGTTTTATGGAAAAAAATATAATAGAAACACACGGTTTAACAAAAAAATACGGAGACTTTACAGCCGTTGATAGTTTAAGCTTTAATGTAAAACAAGGAGAAATTTTTGCATTTTTAGGGCCCAATGGAGCTGGGAAAACCACAACAATAAAAATGCTAACCACGCTCACCCATCCAAGCTCAGGTAAAATAACTATTAACGGTTTCGACCCTGCCCAGCAGCAGGAAAAAGTAAGAGCTTCTTTTGGAATTGTTTTTCAAGATCCAAGTTTGGATGATGAACTTACAGCTTACGAAAATTTGGATATGCACGGCATGCTTTACGGAGTGCCTAAAAAAGAAAGGCAAGAAAGAATTGAGCAAATGCTAAAATTTGTGGAGCTTTGGGAGAGAAAAAAGGATTTGGTAAAACATTTTTCAGGTGGAATGAAGCGCAGGCTTGAAATAGCCAGGGGGTTTATACACCACCCTAAAATTTTGTTTTTAGACGAGCCAACAATAGGCTTAGATCCTCAAACCCGAGATCATATATGGAACTATATGAAAAAACTTAATCAGGAAGAAGGTATAACTGTTTTTTTGACTACTCATTATATGGAAGAAGCAGAAAAAGTTTCCAGTCGTATTGCTATAATAGACCGCGGAAAAATTGTGGCGCAGGGAACATCAGAAGAATTGAAAGAAAAAACAAAAACTAACACACTGGAAGAAGCATTTTTGGCTCTTACAGGCAAAGAAATAAGAGAGGAAAAGGTAACAGGAGCTGATGCCATGAGGCAAAATCGTCGTATGTGGCGCCGATAATTCCCGCTCGGCAATAAATTTAAATAAAAATATGATTGCAATATATACGCTTTGGTTAAGACAACTGAAGAGATACTTTAGATCGAAGTCTAGGATAATAGGGTCGCTTGGCCAGCCCATTTTGTTTTTAGTAGCTTTGGGTTTTGGATTGGGACCTGTTTTTCAAAAAGCAGGCGGAGGTAACTATATAGAATTTTTGTCTCCTGGCATTATTTCTATGAGCATTTTGTTTTTGGCTATGTTTTCTGGAATTGAAGTTATTTGGGACAGGCAGTTCGGATTTTTAAAGGAAACTTTGGTCTCCCCAGTTCCCCGTTGGCAAATTATGATGGGCAGAACTTTGGGAGGAGCTACGGTGGCCATTATGCAAGGTGTTCTTGTTTTTGCTATTTCATTTTTAGTGGGATTTAGAATGGAAAACTGGGCGCTTTTTCCGCTGGCACTTGTTTTTATGGCAATGATTGCTTTACTTTTTACAGCTTTGGGCACAGCCATAGCTTCTGTACTGGAAGATATGCACGGTTTTCAGCTTATTATGAACTTTTTAGTGATGCCTATTTTCTTTCTTTCAGGAGCTTTATTCCCAGTAGAAAACTTGCCTAAAGTGTTAGAAACTTTGGTCAGAATAAATCCTTTAGCTTATGGGGTAGACGGACTTCGTGGAACATTGGGAGGAGTAGCACAGTTTGGGCTTTTTGCAGATTTTTGGATAATGGCTGTGATAGTGGCAATTCTTATAGGAGTGGGAAGCTATATGTTCAATAAAATCCAAGTTTAAGGTGGATAATAAAGGGTTGACAGTGTTTCTTGGGGGGGGTATTATACGATAATATTAAAATTAAATTAAAAAAAGTAATGAAATTCAGATACTTTTTAGTCACAGCTGTTTTAGCAACAGCTATTTTGTGTTCTGCCACATCAGCTAGCGCGCAAAGCACAGACATCAACACGATGATTGCCCAATTGCAGGCGCAAATAGCCAGCTTGTTGGCGCAGATAGCCGACCTCCAAGCTCAGCAAGGCACAACCACACCTTGGTGCCACACATTTAATAAAAATTTAGGCTTTGCAGATTCTGGCTCATCTGAGGTGGGCTATTTGCAAACTGCTCTTGCAAAGGAAAGTTTTGGTTCAGGTGATAGTGGTAATATATATGGGGAAGCTACAGCAGCGGCAGTAGTAGGATTTCAAGAAAAATATGGAATTTTGCGAACTGGTTATGTCGGCCCATTAACAAGAGCTAAACTAAACGCGCTGTATGGCTGCTCGACTACTTGTACTCCGGGTCAAATCAGAGCTTGTCCTTCGGATTACAACCCAGGAAACATTCCAGCAGGAGCAACACAAACATGTCAGTCATGGGGACAGTGGGGAGCCTGTGCATCCAACTCCACCCAGCCGTCTTCTTTAAGTTTAAGTATGGTTAGCCCCCAATATGCATTTGCTGGCAATGTGATTACTTTATTAGGAAATTTTCCAACTTGGCAATTAAACATAAATAATAATAAAGTGCCATACAGAATTTTATTTAATGACGCTTGGATTGCAGCAGACGGATTATCAAGTATTGGAAATAATGAGTTATCATTTTCTTTACCTGTAGCGCTAAAAACAATTTGCATAGGTAGCGGAGGAATTTGTCCCGCAAACGATTTACAGGTTACCCCTGGTGTTTATTCTGTTTCTGTCATGAATCCGACTACGGGCGAAATAAGCAATAAGGTAAATTTAATCGTTGGATCTAGTTCGAACCCATCAATCACCGTGACTTCGCCCAACGGCGGAGAAGTATGGAAAGTTGGTGAAAACCGCCAAATATCTTGGACATCAAGCGGAGTTGATAATGTGTACATAATAGTCAAAAATGCTGATAACGGAAAAACCTGCAATCTTACTCCAAATGGAGTTTTAGCTGCAAAAGGTTTTTATGATTATTTTCCCATAACCGCAACCGCGCAATGTACAGAAGACATCTTAGTTGGCAGTAAAATGCGGGTTTATGTAAGAACTACAAATTCTACCTCAATCCCAGGAGATGAAAGCGATAACTATTTCACCATCACCTCTGCAACCCAAACACCTCAGCAAAAAGCATTTTCTGCGCTTGATACAAACAGTGATGGAACTATCACTGGAGATGAAGCTGTAAAAGGTTTCCAGGCATTTGGAACAACATGGAACAAATCAACTGGTAACGCCGGCTTTAACGCCACCTTTGATTTTGACAACAGCGGAACAATTAGTAATGGCGACTTCAGCTATCTGTCAGCACTAGTTAACACCTTGTCTGCAAATGCACAGAGCGAGGTTTCAATGTTCCGAGCATTAGATTCAAATAGCGACCTTGTCTTAACAAACAGTGAAGCCCAGGCAAACTACAATGCATTTCAATCAGCCTTTGGCAAATCAACAGGTCAAACAGGCTTTGTTTCCAAATTTGACGTAGATAACAGCGGAACAATTAATAGTGGCGATTACAGTTATTTATCCGCAGTGGTAAACGCACTTGGTTTGAGCATTTCGTCTACCCAGCCATCAATCACCGTCACAAAAAATATGGCTGTCGGTGATCAATCTGTTTTGCCTAACACGGCTAACATAAAAATTGGTTCGTATCTGATCCAAAACACGAGTTCATATCAATCTGTTAAATTATCTTCGTTTAACATAGCGACGGCAGCAACTAATTTAAATAATATTACAGCCCTCAGAACATCCGACACGACTGGTACAGGGGCTGTTCCTGTAATTCCAACAGGTAGCGACAACTTTCAGGTTTATGATACTCTACAACCTGGTCAAGCAATGACACTTGATATCTTTGCTAATCTTGGCTCTGCTCAGTCAGGAACGATTAAAACAAATTTGACTGTATCGGGATCAATTAACAACGTGCAATTTACCCAGTCTTCCGTAGCTGGACAAATAATGACTATCATTTCCACCCAGCCATCAATCACCGTGACTTCGCCCAACGGCGGAGAAACGTGGGAAGCAGGTACATTACACACCGTTACATGGAATTCCACAAATCCTTTACTGCCAGGATCAAATTATCCTATGTGGAGAGCGCTTTTGTATAAAGACGATGTGCAATACAGCATTTTAGAAAGCAGCGCTAATGCCAGTGGCTATTTTGGGTGGACAATCCCCTCAAATCTGTCTGGCAACAAATTTAAAATTAAAATAGAATACTATATTGATTCCGGATTAACGCAGACAGTATCAGATATGAGCGACAACTACTTCACCATCACCGCGGCGACTCAATTGCAATGCAATAAATGTACTGATATGAATGGAGACGGATTAATTACTCCAACTGATAATATTTATGTCATTAATAGGATAGGGAAATGTAGTGGCAACACAGGATATGATGCAAAAGCCGATATAGACAACGACGGTTGTATAACAAGCAATGATTCTACGTGCGTACAAAATCAGTTAGGCAAAACAGATAATAAATGTAGTACATCCCAGCCATCAATCACCGTCACCTCACCCAACGGCGGAGAAACGTGGGAAGCTGGAAGCACTCATAATATAACTTGGCAAAGTACAGGGATGTCTAGTACTGATAAGGTTGGCATAAACATTGTAAAAACTGATGGGGGTTCCGCTGCAATAGCTTTTAATCTTTCTCCCACAGCAGGTTCTTATTCTTGGCAGGCTGGAACGACCCTGGCTGGCAAAATGCCCGCTGGAAATTATAAAATTCAAGTAGTGGCATCTTCAGGCTCAAAGTATTTTATTGATACGAGTGACAACTATTTTGCAATTACAGAGCCGACAGCCGGGTCTTCGGCAACTAATTATAATCCCTTGGACGCGCTTTCAAGCCAGCTGGCATCCATAGCTTCTGCTATAGCCCAGCTTTTGGGACAATAGAGTAATTATTTGCAACAAAAAACAGCCCCTTGATTTAGCTCGGGGCTGTTTTAGTAATTAAGGAACAGCTATATTGCGCGTCCATTCTAGTGGCGTATAATGAAGTAATATTAAAATTAAATTAAAAACAGTAATGAAACTTAGATACTTTTTAATTACAGCTGTTTTAGCAATGGTAGTTTTGTGTTTTGGAGCAGGAGCCGGCGCTCAAACCGCAGACGTTCAGGCGATGATTGCCCAGCTTCAAGCGCAAATTGCCAGTTTGTTGCAACAAATACAGGCGCTTCAAGCCCGACAAGGCTCTAATGCTTCTATGCCCTCAGGGGGCTGGTGCCACACATTTAATACTAACTTAGGCTACGCCAACTCTGGTTCAGCAGAAGTGGGATATTTGCACACAGTATTGGGTAAGGAAGGTATTTCATATGGTTCTGATACTGGCAACACATATGGCGAAGGTACAAAAGAAGCTGTAGCCCAATTTCAAGAAAAATATGCCTCTGATGTTTTACCTCTCAACTTTCCAAAAAGTGCGGAAGGATATGTTGGCACATCAACTCGGGCAAAGTTAAATGCATTGTATGGATGTGCTACATCTGTTACGACCCCAGTTTCTGTTGTAAAAAATCCCTCAACACCCAAAAAGCTTCCGGACATTTCTTTTTTATCTTCTACACAAATAGATAATCTTGCCCAAAAATATAGCCAAAGAATAGGAGAAATTAAAAACCAATCAAAAAACAAAAATTTAAATAACCCATCTGCATCACCACAAAATTTAAATGTTGACGCAGGATTAAGTAATGTTTTAAAAGAGTATAACGTGCCAGACGCCGTACAAACAGAATTGGACGATATAAACTCGAAAGCTGTTACTTGGACGGCTAACTACAATACGGTTTTTACTAAGTCAGAGCAAGACAAGAAAAATTTAACAGGTGGGCTTCTTGACGATAAAATGAAGGATTTGATTAACGGTAAATATAAATTCCCAGATTTCAGTCTAAAAAATGAAACCGTTTCTATGTCTAGCTCGGTGGACTATCCTGTATATGCAGATACGTTTGGAGATGGCACAGTTGACAATTTTGGTGATTCACGTATGCCTGATGCATTTGATTGGCGCGATGTAGGCGGAAAAAATTATATAACTTCTGTTAAAAATCAAGGCAGTTGCGGTAGTTGTTGGGCTTTTGCGGCAATAGCATCGTTGGAAGGAACAATAAACGCTTATTACAATAATCCAAGTAGCAATGGTTTGACCCCTAATTTATCAGAGGAGGATTTGGTCAGCTGTGCTTGGCCATCAAATAGACTATACGGAGGTTGTAGCGGATTATACTCATGGGACACGGAAACTTTATTCAGCAATTATTTTGTTAATACAGGAATTTCAAGCGAGTCGTGCTTCCCATATCCAGCGAGTGGCAGCATATCATGCAATGTAAAATGCAGTAGTTGGCGAAGCCAGGTTTGGAAAACAGATAATTCTTACATAAACGTTAACTTAAATACAAACAATATTGAAAACATTAAAACAGCTTTGGTAACCAGGGGACCCGTAGAAGCCGAAATGGTCGTTTATTCGGATTTGTATGCTTATACGGGTGGAGTGTACAAGCATACCACAGATGAAATTTCAGACCAGGTAAGTGCTCATATGGTAACAATTGTAGGTTATGGCATTGATACCCGATATAATCTTCCTTATTGGATAGTAAAAAATAGTTGGGGCCCCAATTGGGGCGAAAAAGGATATTTTAAGATAGCGATGGGAGATTCTGGTATTGACCAAGCCTATGTTCTTGCTTCTGGGGTACCATATTACACAACTACTGTTGCAAGAGTTTGCACGGACGCTGATAAAGATGGTTATTGTTATTGGGGTACGGGAACAAAGCCATCTTCTGGGTGTCCATCTTCTTGTTCCAGTCATACAACGGAAGACTGTGATGATTCTAGCTCGTCGGTACATTCAGGCTGCGGAATGGTTTATGATAATGGCTTTTTAAATATTTCTGCTACCCCAGATTATGCTTACGTTTCTGTAGATGGAGAGTATGTAGGAAATACGCCCACATCTTTGGCTTTGAAAGTAGGAACTCACAATATAATAATTGACAGAGAGGGATATATTGATTATAAAAAAACAGTTAATATTACAAAAAATAATGTTACTACTTTGCAGGCAGATTTACAGCAGGTAGTGACAATTACCTCGCCCAATGGTGGAGAAAATTGGGCAATTGACGAGACGCACAATGTTATCTGGGATTCTTTAGATAAGAACGCAAAGTTTAATGTGTTACTATTTAGTGATATTTTTGATCCCGATACGTTTAAAACTATTGCAAGTGATGTTTCTGGATATTCTTATTCATGGAAAATTCCATCAACTTTTACCCCTGGTAACTACGGGGTAGAAGTTACTGTATTAAAACCCAGTGGAGATTATCAATATTCATATGGGAATGATTATAGCGATAACGTATTTACTATTTCGCCAAAGTCTACAATTCCGCTCACAGCCACTTGTATAACCAACCCAACATCGGCTATTCCAGGTTCTACTGTCACATCTACTGTCACAGCTTCAGGAGGAACAGGAAGTTACACGTACCATTGGACGGGATCGTGTTACTATACTGCAGGGTCCAATGAGTCTAATACTTGTGCTAAAGCATTTTCAAATCCTGGTAACTACCAAAGCCAAGTTACTGTAACTTCGGGCGTTGAATCAAAAACAATAGATTGTACACCATTTACAATCACACAGACAACACAATCCTCAATCACCGTCACTTCACCCAACGGCGGAGAAAATTGGGCAACTGGACAAAACTATACAGTGACATGGCAGGAAACCGGAGTAAGCAATGTAAAAGTTTCTCTGCAAAATGTTTTGACAAGCGCAATAACAGTTATAGCTAATAGCGTATCAGCCTCAACGGGAAGCTACCAATGGATGATTCCATATTCTATCCCCCATGGCTCTTACAGAATTTTAATCTCTGATGCAAACAATGCAAGCGTTTCTGACCAAAGTGACAATGTCTTTACGCTTGTTTCTCCAGCCAACACGCTCACAGCCACTTGTACAACCAACCCAGCATCAGCTATTCCAGGTTCTACTGTCACATCTACTGTCACAGCTTCAGGAGGAACAGGAAGTTACAATTATCACTGGACAGGAGCTTGCCACTATGGAACAGGAGCCAATGAACTCTATACGTGTAGTATGTCATTTGCTAATCCTGGGAGTTACCAAAGCCAAGTTACTGTAACTTCGGGCGTTGAATCAAAAACAATAGATTGCACACCATTTACAATTACACAGACGAATCAATCCTCAATCACCGTCACTTCGCCAAACGGCGGAGAAACATGGCAAGTAGGCCAGACAAAACGTATAACATGGTCATCTACTGGATTATCATCAACAGACAAAGTTAGTATTTCTATATCAGCAGGATCATCAGGAGGCATGGTTTGCGATGCTTCGGGAATCTGCATGAGTTCTATGTCAGCGTGGGGGACAAACATAGTCAGTAATATTCCTGCAACTCAGGGATATTATGATTGGACAATAAATACGGGGAATCTTCCCCCAAGCAAACCTGATGGTCAGAATTACAGAATATCTGTTGAGGTGATGGGTAAAGCCATAAATGATGCAAGTGATAATTATTTTAGCATAACGTCCTCATCATCCACACAGCCGTCTATCACCATCACTTCGTCTACTCTAGGAGATACGTGGAAAGTTGGAGAAACGCATAATATTACATGGACCTCAAATGGGATAAGCAATGTGAAGGTTTCTTTGCAGAATGTCTCAACAGGAGCAAAGACCGTGATAGCAAACAGCATAGTAGCTTCAATAGGAAGTTTTAGATGGACGGTTCCAGTGTCACAATCCATGGGTTCTTACAAAATTTTAATCGCTGATGCAAACAATGCAAGCGTTTCTGATCAAAGTGATAACGTATTATCAATTTCAGAGCCCGGTGCGTCTGGTGTCACCATTACTTCCATATCTCTAGATCATGCATCTCAGGATGGCCCCAGCTTTCCCATAGATGTTTATGGAACAGGATTTACAAGTGGTTCGCGCATTAAGTTTGACAACTTGGATATTACTACTTCATCCACTCTTTTATCTACAACGCATTTACAAACCACAATTACATCTTTAAAATATGTTAGTGTCGGTGCTCATCCAATAGTTGTAATTAATCCTGATGGTAAAATTTCAAATCCAGTATCATTCAACGTTACGGCCTCCACAACCACCCCGGTTATCACCTCTATATCTCCAAATTCTGCCCCGCAGAATTTAACTAAAACTATAGATATTTATGGGAACAATTTTTCAGCAGGTTCAGTTGTTATGATTGACAATTCAAGAGAAAAAACAATAAATACCACCTTTGTATCTTCAGCACATATTAAAACCACAATTACCACTTCCAGTAACTATGGTTATTACCTTAAGCCCGGCACACACTATATAAACATAGAAGGCGCTGGTGGAACAGGATATTCAAACTATGTGACTTTTGATGTGATAGTGCAAACCAGCTACAATGTTTTAGATAGCATAGAAAACCAAATATCATCATTGGTCAACGCGGTGGCGCAATTGTTAGCCTACTAAACGCAAAAAATAAAAAAGCCCTGGGTCGTCCGGGGTTTTTTTATTTAAATAGCTAGATTAGTGTTCGTTACAATCCCTTTTCTTCTAGGGTGGCTTTGAGATTAAGCTTTTTGCCGTCCCTTAAGACAGCAAAGGTGGTTGATTCCCCTATTTTACACTTTTGCAAAATGTTTGCTAAAGGATTTTTGGTGGTGATTTTTTCTCCGTTGCAATCTGTGATAATATCCCATTCTTTTATGCCGGCTTTTTCAGCTGACGAGCCTTTCACCACAGGAGACTCTCCCAGTTGCTCTCTGACTACAATGGCTCCGTCCGGGACGGGAAGCTTGTTGGCTTCTGCTAACTCTTTGGATATTAAAACATATTTTACTCCCAAAAACGGCACCTTAATTTTGCCGTAGGTTTTAACTTCTTCCAAGTCTTTTTTGGCATAATTTATAGGTATGGCAAAGCCAATGTTTTGGGCGCCTGCTATCATGGCGGTGTTTACCCCTATAACTTCTGCTTCCATGTTTAGCAAAGGTCCACCTGAATTTCCAGGATTGATGGCTGCATCGGTTTGTATAAGTCCTCGCAGATTTTGCATTTGTTGGTCTATACCTCCAAATGCTGTAATAAATCTTGAAAGTCCGGAAATTATTCCAGTTGAAAGAGTGTCGGTAAATTCGCCTAGCGCGTTACCCACTGCAATCACCTCTTCGCCCAGCTCTATTTTATTTGAGTCTGCCATTTCAATATATGGGAAATCTGTGCCTTCTATTTTAAGAACCGCGAGGTCATTTATGG
>Ga0172381_10001734_pt1 | contig 24915 bp, 14 predicted proteins | sample Leawel6488metaG_FD_119754 | JGI IMG/M metagenome (GOLD analysis project Ga0172381, IMG submission 119754) | Leachate microbial communities from a municipal landfill in Southern Ontario, Canada - Leachate well 64-88 metaG | ecosystem: Engineered > Solid waste > Landfill > Unclassified | place... | reverse complement strand
CAATTTTGTATTTTTGATCATATCATTGTAATCGTATTTACCGGATAGGCATGTGGCAGAAATAATCCCCATTTTGGCATATTTTTTGGCATCTTCCTCCGTTTTGATAATACCGCGTTCAATCAATTTACCAAATATATCAATAAACAACTGAAGATCAGAAATAAATTCCACGAAAATCTTACGATTACCATCACTAACTTTGTAATGCTCATTATTAATAATTTTCTTTATTATTAAATCAATGATGCCAGCATAATCATCAGGACCGGCAATCATATCATTATAATTGGCATATTCTTTCATCTCGGTCAGAAATTTGTTGTTATCAAAATTATCAATGCCGATTTTGATTAAACGCAATACGCGGATTCGATAACGAATATCATCAAAATTAAGCGAAGTATCAACAAATTCATCAGCGCGAGTTTCACCACCATACACCGTTAGTTCTTGTGGATCAATAATATCAGAATATTTCGCAAACCACGCAAGCATGATTTTTGCCATAGATTTGTGCATATTTGGCATGTCAGAGCGCGAATCTGCGGCAAAATCTATTTTATCAAATTTATCCAAATATTGCACATATTCGCGCGCCATACCCATCCAATTATTATATTTGCCCTCTTGATGTGTTGCGGCTTCATAAACATTGCGAGCCTGCCCGGTTTCAACCCAATATTTTGGCAAGTGATCGGGATATGTATTTCGCTCTGACATAATCGCATTGTTAAATGCGCCCTGTGCAAAATTATCAATAAGACCAGTGAAAATCTTACCTGTTGATGAATCATAAACTTGACGCAGGAACATCATAATGAGTTTATTAAACGAGAATAAGATACTGTTATTGATATCATTATAAACGTGTTCTTCCGTGTTCATAGCGAGAGAACAAAGGAAGCGAGTGTCGATTGTTTTTTCCTTTGCTGAACCTCTGATGAGTAGGGAGTCAAACGGATCAGAAATAATATTTGCGCACCTAAAAGTATCCTTATCGAAATGATTAATTAATGTTTCGTTGCTATTAAATGCGATAATATTGGAAAGGACATGAGCGTAATTTACATAGAATGGGGCGATCTTATTTCCTTTGTTATCGTACTCAATTTTGCCAGTCAAGGTCTCAAACGCTTCGCGGATGCGGTCACTTAGTTCGGCAAGTGTGCGGTATTTTTGGTCTCCATATTTCTCAAAACGACCTTCGATTAATTTCTCAACGAATTGTTCCTGAAGCCAATAAAGCGAACCCACATGATCCTTGTTTGTAAATCTATTAACAATTTCCGGTTCAATGTGAGGACGCATAACATCAATAAACGCAACAAGAGATGCGATAAATTTCTTGACATATTCTTCAACAGTTGTAAAACTGACAATTAATTTTTTATCAGAAATATCTGCGCGGACAAAACCATGAGTTGTTCCCATAACGGTTGCAATCGATTCAAGCAGCAAACCAATAGCACTCGGGTAATGTAGGCAATGTGCTTTGATTGCATTCTCATCTGTAATATCTTTATCATTGAAATTAACGTTATCATCCTTAAATTTTGTTTTATTTTTGTATGTATCTGTTGCATTTTGCATACTTTCCGCGGTGTCGCCGTCATTATTCATTTTCATTGCAAACCTTAACGTATTACCAACCATGATTAATGCTTGGGGGTCATTACTAATGTGAATATCTTTAGCCAATCTATCAGCAATTAAATCTATCATACCCGATAGTGATTTCATATCCGATGTTTTTGAATCTTTGATTAATTTGTGAATATATACTGGATTACATGACAGAGCAACAATTTGCAATTTCTTGATTGTTGTATAAATGCCTGATAACATAGCAAGTGAAGTACCGAGAACTTCAATGAAAATCATTTTGCGCGCGTTCTCAATTGTTGTTGAACCGCCTGTTCCACGAATAAGCCCGCAAATGAGTTTAAAGCGATCAACGCTATTTGTCGTTTGTCCGAGTTTAACTTGTGTTGCAACAATACTATTACGCAGTGTAAATTTCGCAGGTGTTGAAAGCATGCGTTCGAGTTTGCATCGGAAAGTTCGCACAATTTGCCAATATACAGGATCAACAACAATTTTTCGTTCTCTTTTTTCTCTATTCAACGCGGCAACCGTACTATTAAACTCAATTGCAGAATCCGCAGGCATTGGTGGTTTTATCATTGTATCTAAAAGACCTTCATCACCGAGAATATCAGTTTCAGCAAGATCATTGAAATCATTGCGTGATGATTTCGCATACACTGTACTCTCTTTATACTTGTTATATTCATCATCGTTGATAATATAAACCATTTGGCTCATTACATTGCGGAATTCGCGCAGGATTGAACGACATGTATCGGTTGCGTATTTACTCGCGAGTTTTGAATAAATAACGTTTATTTCTGCAATAAGTTGTTTAATTTCGCTATCTGTGAAGAATTGTGTTTCAACGCGCGGGAATTTCTTAAATATCAATCTGATAAACTCGCTAAACACAGAACCGGAAATATCGGGAAGTAGTGCAATTTTTATGGGTTTTTCATCTTTGCGCGCAGGCACGACTGGTTTGACATTATCAAAATCAAAATGCGTTTTATAGAAAAGTGCAAGTAATACAAGACGAGCATAAAGTTCGGTTGCATTTTCTTCAATCTTTGGCATATCATCAGGACCGGCACCAAGAATTACGCGAATTGATGTACGCGATGGCTGCATGCTGTATGGTCTATTGAGCATATCCGACATTCCAGAAAGAATAAGAACTTTTGATGCAAGTGCTTTAATAATGCAACTAAATACTTGATTTTCAATAGTGAGATCCAAACCGGTGTTATTATCATAAATATCACTCATTGGTGCGGGACGCATGAAAATACTTTGCGAGACGATATCTTTATTTTTAAATCCGCATGCCAACGATTTGTCAAACTTAGCGGAATTTTTGATATATTTGTTATCAGTTCCACTGGTTAAACTAAATGTTCCGTTTTCTGGTTCATAAATAATATTATTAGGTTTATCTGTACTGTATTTAAACCCAAACGCAAATGTTGATGTTGCGAGATAGTTAATAAGTCCATTATAAATTTCCACCGGTGTTCGGCGTGATAAACGTTTAAGATCGGATCCACCAACCTGACTACCAAAATGAATGAAGAACGAAACAAGATTTTTCAACGCACCATACTTTTTGATATTTTCATTGGTTGTTTCTAATAATTTATCGAGTTTATTCTTAACAATTGCGGTAAATGGCAAACCACCGATTTTATCCCATCCTTGAAACGGCGTACCTGTTATGTTCGCATGTTTATCCAATTGTGCGATCTTATCGGTGTCGGCGTTTCCCCAATTAAAATTCTCTTCAAAGATTTTTGCGATTGAATTACCGGCATTCTGATCGTACGTTTTTACGAGAACTTCAACTTCGCGGATTAACATTGAAATATCACCGATTGTATCTACCTCGCTAATTAAAGCATTAGTAAAATATTTCAAGTATAATTCAATTGCCTGAGCGGTATCCCAAAAATCAACGATGTTATCATAATATCGCGTAATAAAATTACGCGTATTTTCTGATCTATCTAAATGCGTAAATTTTTCGACAGCTTCACCGCTATCCTTTTTGTCTGTAATGCCAAAAGTATCATTATCCGGTTCTTTGTATTGTTCTCTATTTTTGTTCACAATTCTCATTTGTTGTTCGCGCAATTTGGCAATTCGCGAGGCAACAGCTGGCGCGAGAACATTTTCATCATATTCCTTCGTGTCTCCGTTGAATACGTTTTGCGAGTCTTTCAAATTACTTTTAATTTGCGCGACGCGTTTCATGTAATCAGCTTTCTCAATCGAATCCATTAATTTAATTTTATCGCGCACAATCAATCTTTTAATTTCTGTCATTGAGTTGATGTCATCAACTCCAGAACCACCAACATCACCGCCTGTTACTTCGCGGATGTTGTCTGCAGATTGATCAATCGCAACAAGAAGCTCATGCACCGCCTTTGCAATTGCATCAAAATACATATGCGCCTCAACAAAAGCGGCATCCTTTGCAATCATTACTGCATATTCTTCGACACTTTTAAGTGTTCCGATTGTTCTATCGCGAATCTCTTTGGCAGAAGCATCTTTATAATAACCAAGAAGCGCGAGATGTACTTTATTTGTATCAATCGGAACTGCAATAAGTTGTCGTAGAAGATCGATGAAGTTATCAAGTGATGCACCAAGTGGGATTTCTTTACCAACAGCGTTTGCAAAATTATCAACAGCTTCGCGAATACGATTTAGTCCAGACTGAATCGCAACTCCGTACGCGTTAATAATTACATTTGTGCGCTTTTTGTTAAAGTCAATCTTTTTCAAAACCATGCTTGTTGGTGGTCGGTTTGTTGAGCTTCCCTCAATACTTGCGGCAATTTTGGATGCATTGCTGAGCGATTTTATAATAATCTCAACCGCGTTCCAGAGTTCGGCAAAATCAGTATCACTGGTCAATTTCTTTGGATCAGTTAGCTCAACAAACCGTGACCAAAATTCTTGCTTATCTTTAAGCCCTTTATATTCATCAACTGTCATGCCGAGTTTTTCCAGCGCGGCTGCAACAGCAATTGATTGACTCGCAGTGGAGGTTATACCTTGCAAAATTGTACCAATTCGCTCAGATACGCCTTTGGTGCGTTGGCTGGGTTCATTACTTGCCAAAATACCAGCAAGTGTTGGTTTAAATTCGCGATTGATTGTCATGTGCATCATTGCGACATAACGCTCAAATTCCGCATAAATCGCTTCAAGTGCTTGCAATGCATTTTGAGCTTCAATATTTGTGCTCATTTCATCATGACGTTCTTTAATAACATTGATACACACACGCAAAGCTGTTTTAATGCGAACAAGATTTTTAATATCATTATAAATATCAATACCGGTAAGGTAAAAATCCGTAGTAACTCCATGAGACATCGCGTTGAGAAGATCCTCCATTTGCGAAATGCGAACATCAATTGGAAGTAATGGATCAATTACCATAACACCAAAAACATTATTAATTGATTTTGTGAAAACATTTACGATTGATTCCGCATTTTTTGGCGGATTCTTGCGTAGGAAATCAGCAATCGCGCGCAACTTTCCCTCGGTTGTTGATCCTTCAACATTTTTGAATTGCGGATAATCCGAAGATGTGAAAATATTCAAAAGAGCATCAGCAAGTTCCTTTTTCTTTGTTGATAGACGTCCAAGATCAAGGCGAATCGCCGCATCAATTGGCCCACTACCATTAATTCTCTCCTTATTGAATTGCTCATAAGCACCCTGCATAAATACAATATTATCGGCGTCATCCGCGGTTGCACCTGAACCACGAATTTCCTTACTCACTGCGAGAATATTGTCAAATATAAAACTAATAATTTTATCCTTTACGGACATGATAGCACCAATATTCGGAACGCCGTCAATAACACGTGCGATATCGTCGCGCGAAAGTTCAGATGTTGGAAACATCTCAAAACAGTGTTTGGAAACGGTGCAAATAATTTCACTTGCAAGTTTCATGATTTCATCGGTGGGTAATTTGATATCCTCGCTTGATGAAATAGTATCGGCGATTGTATTGAGAACATTAGAATTCCAATGCGCACGGCTAATCTTGTTAGCAACTTCGCCAATCGGTCCGCGACTCTTAAAGTATTTTTTGCTATAGACTGCAGTTTCGTTTGGCTCTGTGTAAATGGTGCAACGATTAATAATTCCTTCGCTGAGAAGACGGCGATGTTTATCTGTCATTTCTTCCTCGGTAAGGAACTCACGGCGTAGCGCTTCCGCCGTGACTTGTTTAAATTTACCATCACTCTCGCGAGTGAAGTAAATTCCCCCGGTGTTTGACTGACTTGCACCCATGTTTATATTAACGTGTGATAAAAACTTCAAATGATTAATAAGTTTCAAGATTGTTCAATGCATTTTTATATAATCGCAGACACATTCTTCTATTTTTAAGCGTTATAAACTATACAATAGTTCAGATAATTTATTTTATTCAATAAAGTATTTCATAATATTGAAATCTGATTCACGAACGAAGCTTCATTTAAAATAATAAAGTTTATTCAACATATTAATTTTTTTCTCTAACATATATACCACAAGTTCTTCATAGAACGATGTCATCCAAGAAAGGAGAACGAACAGTTGTTACGAATATTGAAAGTTATCTACGCGCGAATTATCCCGCGGTTGCTGAGCTGTTTGATTTTTGTCAGCTTATGCGCAATCTTTCAACTCGCCCAAATAGTATGGGTATTACTTTACTTATCCCGAATGACGCTTATGTTAAACAAATTTACGAACTTTCACACAGTTCCGAAATCGCAGATATTGAGCGTGCATGCAGCACTCTTCAAGCGCTCATTATTCCAAAAGCAATGCGATCGAGCAAAGATTGGGAAAGTGATGATATTACGGATATGCGTTTTCCGCGCCAACAAATTAAAGTAAAGAAATCAACTTCTGCGGAAAAAGTGGAACTTGTTGCACCATCAGGTACAATTTACGCATCCGCGACACTCGATAAAGGATTTAAAGTTGGTTTTCGTGCGAATCTCGCAGTTTGGAAACTCGACGGACATATGCGTTCCGAGATGGATGCGCCTGCTGCGACCCCAAAACGCAAGTTACGCACAAATGCAGCATCAAATGATAAACCAACACGCACTGGTGGTTATAATTTAGTAACTAAACATGCCGATGCGTTACGATTCAAAATCGCGATTGCCGTGGAAAATGAACTCGCGATCCATCTTCATGAGAAGAATGCAATTACACCACATCTTTCTTATCTAATTTCATTTTCTCGCTTTATGTACGACGCGTATCCGCGCGTATTCTTTTCTTGCATTTTACCGCTTATCCATTTCCGCCTCGTTGATTTTTATATTATCTTCGAATCTCATCGCCTCGATGAAGGCGGTAATTATCTTATTAGTGATGAATGTATCGAGGAGTGGTGGAATCGCTATCATAAGTTTAATATTGCCGAACCAATTCCTGAATTCAGAAAATGGATTGATGAACGCCTTGCGGAAGCAGCAAGTCATGTACCTTGTGGTATTTATAATCATATCGCGGATGGCGAACTAATTGAACAAATTGATAATGTTCGCGTCCAACTCACGCCAACATTACAAAATATTGTATCAAGTCCGGATAAAATTTATAGTGCATACAATGAATTCATCAAAACCAACGCGATTGGCGAAATTGATAATGTTCTTCCCGAAGAACTTATCACATATTATCGCGCGCATCCTCATTTCAAACTCGCGCATGATGAACTTGCGTATGTTATCGAGCCCCTTGTTATCGGCATCAGGGAAAGACCAGATATCAAACAACTACGCGAGATTTTCAACATCATTGGTAATACACTTCATTCAAATACACTTGATGAAATTGAGCGTACGATGCCGCTAACAAACAAAAAACGCGTTGCACTTTTACAAAACGATGCCCTTGCGGACGAAATTCGCACGTTCATTAATTCAACTATGTTCCTTTGGATTCCAATGACGAGCGAAATGATGTCGCAAAAGTATCCAATTGAAAATCAACCGAGACGCACTACTGATAGCGATATTATTTATAATGTTGATCTTGCACTTGCGCTTCATCATAAGCGTTTATATGGCGATGTTGACGCATCCGCAAAAACCCAAAATGAACTTGCATTACTCGCGCTTAAAAGTGTTCCGCAGGATCATATCAGTCCAGAACTTCGCGCGAAGATTCAATCAATGATGCAATAAGAATTATAATGAAAATTGAATGAAAGCATATTTTTTAATATATAGCAAGTACTTGCGTAAAATGTATATTTACGTTCGGTGTTTATGCGGTTATCCGATTGGTCAATTATACGGTGCATTTACGCAAATGTGTAAAGAACATAAACTCGCGGTTAAGCAAGGTAAAATTGCGCCAGATGCACCAATCGGTTATATTCTTGATGAATTAAATGTTAAGAAACGTTGTTGTCGCACGCATATGATGACTTGCGAACAATTTAATAACTATTATTGGGATGGATGTGGTTCTGATAACATTCCCCTAACGTATTCCGCCTCAAAATAAGATGGTGGTATTATTTTTTATAGTAAAAAAATTGAATACGCGATAAACTATCATTAAAAGCATTGTCTAATCAATATAACTTTCATTGCTCATCAACGCAACAACTTGATCACGAAAATGTCTACCTTAGCAACCGTCAAATCAATCATTCAAAGTGCAGCAGTTGGCGCATCACGCGACCCACAACAACATACGCTAACACTGACTCCGCCACAAAAAGGAAAAAAAATGTATAGTGGTTCAACTTTCATTGAAACAAAGTGCATGATATACTCGGTTAAAGGTGATACTCGTATTAGTCATATTCTTGCAGGACGCCGTGAACCATTAGATTTACATATTAACGGTTGCGCATCAGTGTTTGGAAGTGATAAAGGTGATAAAAAACAGAACAATAGCACAAAAGCATCACTAAAACTTCCACTTGCATCGCTCCCCGCAGATGAAAAACGCTGTATGGAACTTCTTGAATCTGAATTCCTTCGCGAAGTCGGTCGTCCCGAAATTCTATCGCTTTGGCGTAATCCGCAGATGAACACACCCACTATTTCTTGTCATATTAAGCGTGTTTATACTGCGAAATGTCCAGATCCGGAAAAGATTGGAAAGCCACGCGCTACGCCAATTGTAGATTTTAAAATTCGCTTTGATAATTTTCCAGAGAATTTTGGACAATTATCAAATCAGCCCCGCTCAACCGTTTATGATTGGACGACGCGCAGAACAAACGCAAAAGGAAAAGAAGAATTTGATCAATGCGTTGACAAAAACGGCAAGACAATTAACGCGGATAATTGTGGTGAGCTCCTCAACAGCGAACATACAATTCGCCGCGTTGAGTTTAGAATTGACGGAGCGTCATACAATACCGATGGTTTCAGTTTCGGGTTAAGCATTTACAAAATATATGTCGAGCGCACTGGCCAATTTGATAACATCATTGAGGCCGATGATGAAATCGCAGTCGCACCAGCACCAGCACCAGCACCAGCGCAAACATTCACAAAAAAATCAATTGTTAATACTAAACCACGCATTGCCGATGAAATTGAGGGAACAGTTGTTGATGATGATGATGATAATGATGAGGATGATGACAATGAAGAAATTCTCGCTTAGATAAAAAAATTAAAACAATTATAATTATCATCTTATTTTTTTTACAATTCACTCAACGCTTGCACTGCAGTTTTCTTATATTTTTTGATAACTTCTGGGTCAATAACAACAGAATTATAAAGAGTTCCAACTCGCGGAACTGAACCGTTTGTGATTTGACCGGATAATCCTGATAGCGTATCCTTGCGTGCATTAATAGCCGCTTCAGTTAATACTTGTACCGGCGCAGCTTGACCCGCGCGCAATGCAATATTATTCATTTCGCGCATAGATAAACCACTACGCTCAATAGAAGTAACAGTTCCAGTGCGTGTCATTTCATCAGCATAAATCATATAATGCCGCACATTGCAAGAACCAACTAATCCGCGCATTTCTGTCATAATGCGATGATGCGCTGCCTCGATACCCAAAATATTCGCGACTTCTTGCACAGCATCTGTTTGCAACATTTGCGGCATGACTCCGTGTACATTTGCAACTCGCGCAAGATTTGTTCCATTTGTGTAAATTCCGTATGTATTCGTATCATTAACAATCGCGCCAGCATCATTTATGAGAGTGCGTATTAATTTATCAACTTTTGTGCGGCGAATTCCATCAATTCCGCGAATAGTTGTATTCGCAATTGTATTGAATACATCAATAATGCGTTCTTCGCGCGCGCGTGATTTTTTTGTTGTCTTGCGGTGTTGCGCAAGCAAATCTGCATCTCCGACAATACTAAATTTCTCCAATCCGGATGTGCGAATATAAATGCGAATAATAACATGTTTTGCTCTCTCATTCGTATAAACGAAATACAAATCGCTATATTTATTGCGCATTTTCGCAATAATCGTTTGAATGCCGATATTCTTTTGAACAAGTGCTGTTTTACTAATCTCAAGGCGAATACACCAATTAGATAAATCTGAAGGTGGTGTAAGTAATGGATTATCCTTGATAAATTGTTCAATCAACGCACGCTCATGCATAAACTGCGGATGAACCGGCATTGCGAATTTTTCGTAGAAAATGTTCCGCGTCGCAATGAGTTGTGAAAATTGTAGCATTTCAATATGTTGCGCGATTTCCATTGCGCGTTCGCGTGTGGAATATTCTGGAACAAGTTGAATAGTCATTATTGGATTTGATAATTTATCAATACTAAACGCACTCATAATCTCTTGGCATTTACTCATTTTTGCGCGACTGCTTACGCCAAGCGCGGAAAGTTTGTATGAATCAAGCATACTTTGCGTAAATGGCTCACTAAATGACTGCGCTGCAATAATACCAACTGCGGTTCCCGGATCTATCATCGCTTGTTTAATAGTTATCGCAACGGCTTCAAGAACCGCGTCAACAAAAGTGGAATCGGTTGTTATTGATGAATATTTTTTGCGCATCGCAACAACTTGCGCTGAACATAATTCGCTGCGAACATAAGTACGAACAAGTGTAGCCGCGCTGATTGTAAATTCAGGTAGCCAACCTCGCGATTTCCGCTGAATATCATTAACAAATAAATACGGGGCGTCATCGCAAAATCGCGCAACGTGCTCAGCGATTGTGCGTAATGTTGTTTCGTTATCAACATTCGTAGTGTCTGATACAGGCGCGGATCCGCGAATTATAGATATAGAATGATGCATTAATGTATCGTCAATATTTTCGTCCGATGCATCATGATTTAGAGCAAGAATCATGCGTTCAATAATACGCGAAATATTAAACGGTATTTGAATTTTTGCGCTAATCTTATCATTAAGACTGGTTAATTCAAGAGACTTAAACGCATTTCTATATTGTTCGCGTTCCGCTTGAAGTGTTGCAAATTCTCCATCAAAGAAGGACGCATTTTCGGAATTTTGCGCAACATAGTGATACTTCGTTTCAAAATCGGCATTAGAAATTAATGCAGGACCGTATGTTGCGATTTCCAATTTACGCGGGTCAAAATAATCTCCACCATACGCAAATGATACGATATCGCGATCTTTAACTGTCATTCGTAAGTTATCAATAAGAATACTCTCAAAACTCTTGATTGCCTTGCGATTTAAATCACCTGTGACTGATGTCATAAGCGCGCGCTGGATAATATCAACGCGCGACATCATCATATTGTAAATGCATCCAGCCAACGAAAGACCTTGCATAAATCCCGTTTCAACAAATCCGCGTGATCGCGGTGATTCATCAAAACGCTGAAAATATGGAAGAGAACGACGATATCCAAAAGTTAATGGAACTCGCTCTTTATTAATAATAATTGTTCCAACCGCAGCAATCATATTAATTGTGAATTTAAAATTTCCTTTGCATCCGGATGCCATCATTTCAAACGCTCCATTACGGCGAGGATGCTTTATATTGCGAATAACAAATTCGTTATAATCATCTTCAACGCGCTGCGCAGAAAGTTGTAATTCTTCGTAAAATTGTGCAATCGTCATATCAATTGGCGGAATGATTTCGCCGCGATCCAACTGCGCAACAATTTGTTTTGAGCGAATTTCAATATTGCGCGAAACATCTAAAACTCGCTCCATATCATCGGACGGAATAACAAAATCGGAAATACCAATCGTGAATCCGAGTTGAGAAAGGAAATTAATCCCGACTTGTTGCATGTTAAAAATGCATTCAAGTGTGCGAGCTGCGCCAAATTCATGTACCATTGATTGATAAATACTTGAGAATCCTGCGCCAAGACACGCTTTATCCATGCAACCCGTTATTAAATTACCGCCAATGATTTGAATTTTTGCGTCATCCGGGGATGGTTGTAGCCATTTCATCCATGCGGAATCAGGATCATAATATGCGCTTTTACCAGTATAATTAATCGGCAACAAAATTGATGAAATTACTTGTCTTCCGGTTATATGTGTATTGATATGGGCAAAATTTGGCATAACTTTTGTTGTTGCAAAGGTTAAACATGCGTGAAATTTATCAAGCTTAACACCACTTTGCGTCATTTTTGCCAAGCCCATTATAGAATCGCCCATTTGTCCAATTAAAACACTTCCCTTCTCGCAAGAAACCAAATGCGAATCAACACCCGAAAGCATTATTTGTTCATTAATTGATGTTTCAGTGGCGTAATTGATAACATTCATTTGATCGCCATCGAAATCGGCATTAAACAAAACGCAAGTCAGCGGGTTCATACTAATGGCGAGAGATGTTTCATCAACAACAATAGACATTGAAGTTATACTCGTTTGCGTTAATGATGGTTGTCTATTAAACGCAACGATATCGCCAGTAACTAAATCACGCACAATAACATCGCCATTTTCAATTCGCAAATTTGGCGAATTAGGTTTAAATACGATTCCGCTGCGTTTTTCAATTCGTGAACATCCGGGATAGCGACGTTCTCCGTTTGCAATAAATGGCATCAACCTCGCGCGATTAAAATCATTAATTGTTTCAGAAACTCGCAACGTTTGTGCTACAAAAAGTGGAATGGTAATTTGTGTTGGGTGTAAGCGCGGCGAACCGTAAATTGTGCTTCGTGCCATACCATCCGCACGCTTACCAAGAACATTCTCGCGAAATCGCCCATGTTTTCCTTTGATTCGCATCGCTATTGATTTATTGCGTTCGTTTCCACCATTTAGCATATTTCCTATTTGATCATTGAGAGCGTTAAGCGTTGCGGCGTATTTTGAGTCAATTTCCGCGGGTAACGTCTGCTTAATATCTCGCTTTACTGTATTAACAATTTCTTTAAGAAATGTTGTTATTGAGTCGCTGCCACTTCCGCGACTTCCCGATTTTTTTGTATCGGGGCGGATAGTTACCGGAGGTACGTAAAGTACAGACCATATGTATGAACTTGGATGAGCAATTATATGACGTCCTAACATTTCTACTGTGGATGGGCGAATTTTACTAAAAATTTCATCAATATTATGCGCGTATAATGGAATATCCGACAAGCTTCCATCAGTTGCTAATTTTTTAACAATAAATGTATATCGAGCTGTTTCCGATCGGCTTATTGCAGGATGAAGTTGCTTACAATATCCACATTGTCGCGACACTTTTGATGTAACTCTTTTTGATAAATAATCAATGCGAACTTTTGGTCGCATTGCGCGCATCGCAATTAATTCATCTTCTTTGGCAATACAATTGCCGCAATTAAAACATATAATTTTGAGCCATTTAGTTATATCGGAAACCATAATTGGATTCATACATTTGCAATTTAATATTATTTGTCCAGGATGTCCTTGGCATTTATCTTTATTTAAAGAGCATGTGGCACATACATAATTACTATCCATCGTTCCAAGGTGATTATCAAAAACACCTCCAGCTTTCGGCTTGCCTAGCTCAAATGTATTGCTTGAATTTACAATACACCGACTTTCACTACGGGTTGTCGCATCTGATGCAGGTGAATATTGAATTGCTTTAATAGTTCCGGTATAAATGGCTAATACACAGCTTATGCGATACGCATCCTCGCTAATTTTAGTCTTTGTTTTCCTATATTCCATCTGTGTCTTATTAGACCGAATATATCTTTCAAATTTTATTTTAAAAGACTGTATTTTAAAGAGCTTGCGTGCGAATTATACACATAAAAATAAACGTCATGATGTAATATCACATTGCGCAAGATGCGAGTATAATTTTGCAGCAATGATAAAAAACAAAAATGTGTCATGAATACATTGCGAAATTTCTCGATTATGCGTGTACATAATATTATCACTCGTACGTGCGTATAATACCATCCGTTCTCGCGCGTTGCGGAACACCGGTTTGCGATAATTCATCAAAACTGACAGTTAGCGGCTTACCTTTCCATTTATTTTCAAATACAGTCGCGCCATTGTCATCAATTCGCGCGAATTCGCGCGCGAGTGCAATTCGCGCAGTAATTGTACCGGTTGGCGTAACGTTGAATTGTACGCCATTTTTTGTTTGACAAATAAATAAGAGCGCCCCGGATGTACGTCCTTTTTGCCCAATTGTAAAACCAATAATCTCAAATTCATCATCGTGCACCGGTTTCATTTTGAGTAGGCTACGCGAATGGCGATCATTAACTGAGTGTTCATATTGTGTATTCAAACGCACGATTGCGCCTTCGTATGATTCCGTAAGAAATCGCTTATAAAGTTCATACGCGTGTTCAATTGCACGATGTTTTTCATCCGATAAATATCCAAAAGTTTCGGCGAAATTAATAACAACATCCTGCGTGGGTACGTACCATTGCTTAATCATACTAATTATTGCAAGTCTATCGCTAAATAATAAATTGTTGCTTGTTGTCATGCCTTTATTAACAATAAAGCAATCATAAACAAGATAATGCATATCATCTTGCGTGAGTGTATCCGTATCAAGATGTTCTCCACTTTCCCCATCAAATACAATAGCCGCTCCTTTCGTTACTCGCCGTACAATACCCGATATTACTTGCAATGGAACGCCATGGCGATAAATTTCACCATCCAAATACAACCTACCGCCAACATGAAATGATGCGTTTGATGTTGCGTTTATGATAGTTCCATCATTCCACGCGCAACATATTTTTGCGATTTCGCGCTTAAGTTTTAAAAATCCATCATACATTAATCCTTTACGACTATAAATAATTGGCATTTTATCCAAATCTGTTGTTGCAACCGCACGTACTCCATTATATTTGCGCTGTATGAAAAGTGGAGATGGATTATCACTTTCACTATAAACATCTTTATAACATAACGCAAGCATTGGGAAAAGTATTGGCGTCACCATTGGCGTAATATTATTCTCGCCCGCGATCTCATCAGTCGCTATTCCTTGCTTGCGCATATATTTATTATATAAACCATATGCATCTCGCAACGCTTGGCAAAATACGTTAGTTTCGTTTGAGCGTCCAATGTTTTTGCCTTGTTCAATAAGAGTTGGAGTTTTTGCAACTTTTGTTTCGCCCATCATATGATGAACTAAAATACGCGCAACATATCCGCCAACTTTATTTTCGTTTGTCGCAATATCTTCTGAAATTACGAGAGCGTTCGCGCCATCTACGGCATCGCGTGATCTATGTAATGAAATCATTAATGTCCAAAATGTATCTTTTCCGGTTCGGGTACGCCCGCGAATTTCTGGAAATCTGTAAAGTTTTCTATCTGGACTAAATTGCCCAGGAATATCAGTTTGCCAATTTTGCACACGCACTGTATCTTTGGTTGATTTGCGCATTTAATTTTATGGTATGTCTATAATGGTATAAAACTAAATTCAAAATAAAAACATTTTGAATACACGCCGGCAAACACACGTCACAAAATTAGCAAACATCTCGCAAAATATTTTGTTAAAAAAATGAAATAAAAATATTTAATTATACATAATGACCACACACGCGCGCGTATATCCGCTATTTACTCAATATATTCCGGCGCAACAATATCGCCCAGGACTTGTTGCGCAAACTCTTCACACAATGGGATTAAATAATGAGTTTATTGTATTAGATACAAAACGCGTAAATATCGCTATTGTTGCGCGCAAGCCTGCAAAACATATGCGCGTTTTACAAACATTCTTGTTTAAAGACGGCGAATAAGTTTATATTTTTTGACAAAAAATATAAATATTGCAACATTGCGGAATGCTGACGCTGGCGATGGTAATTAAGTGCGCGCGGCGCGCGATTTTGTTTTGCGTCTGAATATAACCGTTTCAAATAATGATGAATATTTTATATCATCCGGCGCAATAGCGTCTGCTAATCCACTATCCGTTTTGCGCAATAACGTCATGAATTCGTTCGCGCCATAATTAACTGGAATTTCCGCGCGAACAAAACCAAACTCGCCAGCAATCGTTGCAACGGCCCCAAAATTGCAAAGTGGTTCATCATACAATTGATTTGAAAATGGAACCGAAACTTTAATCATTTGCCCAAATTCACGCAGCGGGTCATTACGCGGATACGCCGCTGTAATCTTATATTTATCACCTCTATCATCGCCACTATCAACGCGCCAAACGCCACCATTCTCGCGTAACAATTTATATACAAATTCGCCGTTCATCGTAGTTATCATAATAATACCATTATCACTAAGCGCAATGTCAATAAGTTTAAATATATTGCGAACAACACTCGCATTAACGCAAAAGTAATGAAACGCAAATGTCGATATAACGGCGTTAAATGAGCGCAAACTCGCGCCAATCGCCAATAAGTCATTGCGAAAAGCATCTGGATTTAATTCGCGCAAATTGGCAACTCGCGCAACATATGCTGGAGCTGAACATGTTTGCGAATCGCGCATACCATTGCGCGATTCAATTGAAGGGCCCACAATTTTCTTTAGCCATGTCATGGCTGCGGATGTACCGATTATTTTGCTATTTTTTTCAACACGTTTAACACTGGTCGCAAGTGCCATTGAATCATTATCATAATTAACAACCAATCTTGCACCACTAACAGCGTATCTCACATAATCTTGAGCACGTCCTCCACCAAGTTCTAAAATTCGCGACCCATTCTTAAATTGCGATAAATTGTGATACAAAATTGTAGTAAGAATGAAACGCCGATACTTATTTGATGCAACTAATCCTCCCTTCGTATCTTCTTCAAAATATCCGCCAGATGGATGCCAAAGTTGTTCCATTTCAAACGGATCAATATAATTTGCAAATACATCAGTCGCGATTGCAATATTATTGCCAACGGTTTTATCAGAACGAATGCGATTAATGTCCCATTTGCGCCACGAATCATGTTGTATGCGATCTTCAGTTTTGCGCCAGCGCATCTCAAATACTTTGCCATGAATATCACCATCAAAATTCTTCATATCTTCGGCGCGCATTATTTGAACATATGCAAATGGTTCAAATGGACAAACAAAATGAATAAGATTATTGCGCATTTCAGGCGCAATGATTTCATTATGTACTGGAAGTGGTGTAATACAAAGTGATGCACGTTGAGCAACATCGCAAGTGCAATACAAAATATAAATACGAAAATCGCTACGGCGAGCACTTCCTGCGTCACTTTGTGACGCTTCATGCGGCAATGTAAATTGTCCACTGCCGTATAAACGTTCGGGACATTCCATGCAAAGGAAATCAATAGTTGTATCCTCATAACTTTTCCATTTCCAATTGAGTGTTTTCGCGTATGGTTCTCCAAGTTGGGTAAAAATCAATCCGTCTATTTTATACGGACGCGGCGCATCTACAACTGCACGTATTGCCTTTTCAATATCATCATCATCCCCAACTTGCGAGAATTTTTTTGCAATTATTCGCATGATGCCGCTATCATTTTTATCAGTTATTTCGCGAATATCCATAATTCGCTGTTCAAATGGTTGATTTGTTATAAGTTCGCCATCCGTCATAATACAATCAAATGCGTAGAACGAAATATCATGACCATTATCCGCCACAATAACTTCGCCGTCATAAATCTCGCCAATTTTAGTATCATCTGTAAAATGTGTTATTACACTTTCCTTGCAATATAATTTTTCTTCGGTTATAACGCAAATTTCATTATTTTCGCGCGAGATAATCGCGATACCTCTAACTCCATCCGCTTTATCAGTTATCGCATAATCATCCAAAGGATAAACTGATTCATCGAGATAAACATGCTTTGTCATACTGCGCGCATTATTAAGAATTGACGAAAGCGATAGCGCACGCCCATCGTTTCTACCAGCGGGTCTTACGCGTTTCATAAGATGTGCAACATAATTTAGTAAGAGTTCGCGCGCATTATGCGAAACTCCAACAATAATTCCGCGAGGATAACCAATTTTGCAAGCAAAACGCGCTGCATCAAATATATTTTCTTTTGTTATTGGCGTTCCTCCTTGTTGTACTAACTCTAATTCAACTTCATAATGTATAGGGTAATCATCAGCATTTGTTGCATCTTCATTCTTGAAGAAATCATTCTTAATTTCTGGACGCTTAATAATATCGCCATAATTCGCTTGGCGAATTAATGTTAAATCAAGTGTCCATAAATGATCGCCAATTTTTATCATACGACTTGTGCGAATGCGATATCTTACTTTATCAGTCGTTGCGGCTTCTGGTGCGTTTTCTATAAGTAATTCGCGCGAAAGCGCAACTTTGAATTGACAGGGTATAGCACTATCAGGTAATATTCCATCATAAGTCGCGATTTTCACTTTGTGCATAATTTGCACAATTGGTTTTGGACCATACGTTTTACGCATATAAAGTAATGTATTACGGCGAGCGCGATCAATACTAATGATACTCATTGATTGTTCTTTTGTTATAATATCTGCGGTTTTAATATCCATGCCTTCCATAAGTTTTTCAAGAGAATCGCGATATGACGAAACATTTATTTTGCCCAATCGCACTTCTAATTCGCAAGTTTTGTGACTGTCATCGCGAAGTTCGCCGTTAATCTTGGCTATTATTCCATCCATCTATATAGTTGTATATTAATACATATATTGCTTCAAATTTTTGTGTATTTTTGGCGCGTAAAAAAGGTAATATGTACATTTTTACATTCTGCTTGTAAGTAAATAACCCTTGGAATCACTCGCAAATATATCATTTGCGAGTTTGCGCTCATCCGCAAGCGTCACGCGTCCGCGCATTGATTGTACAGTATTGCGTTCGCGACCAGTTAATGAAACAATTTCGCCACGTTGTATATCCGAACCCATACCAAGCGGAACTGTGCGCTTACCACCATTAAGTACAGACATTTGCGAATCAAGTACTAATAAATGATACGGTATTGGTTCCGCGTCATCAACTGGCGCACTAATATTTGCGAGATGGCGATCAGTCATACGTCGTGCTTCATTTATACGTTGTCTTGTCGCAAATGGATATTTTATTTCTTCTGTCTGATCAAAATGCGGATCCGATGCTTCATCATCACGCGCCATTAAATGCATTAAACCCACTTGATCACGCTCAGTTCGCGCGTATAGTTGTTCGCTGGGAGATTTTGGATCGCGGTATACATTTTTTGTCATTGGTTGCGTATAATGTCCAAAATCGTATTGTTCATCCACACGCGTTGCAAATCCAAATGGATTTAGAGTATTGGCGATATCCATTGCAACCGACTTGTGTAATGATGTATTACGACGTTGTTCTCTTACAAGTGCGAATTTAAGATATTTCATAAACTTTTCGTTCATTTTGCGTAGAATCGCATCCGTGTTGGCAATGTTCCAAAAATTCGGCATGTCGGATTCATATGTTTCACTAATGAATTCTTGCATATATCGCAATAATCCGCATCGCGGTTTGAATCCTATTTTTGCACATAAGTCGCTAAGATGTTTAACATTTTTTGCTTCAAAGAAAATATAAATGTCATCCGCCATCACGATTGTATGATTGTGCGATTGCGCGATTTTGATTATCTATTATATAAATGTGGCGTAAGTTTATATTGTTAATTCTTATTGTCATCGTTTTATATGCTGTAATTACGCACGAATACACTTATTCGCAATTTACACACATCGGGGGTGATCGCTCTAAACTTGAGGATCGCGTCATTGAAATTGTTGAAAAAATAACACAAAGGAAATTCAAAACAACTCATCCAGATTGGTTGCGCGATCCTATTTCAAACGCGCCACTTGAATTAGATGGATATAATGACGAACTTAAAGTCGCCGTTGAAGTTCAAGGACCGGGACATATAAAACCAATTCCTGGTGAAGATTATGATAAATATTTGCGAAGAATTGCGCGAGATGCGTACAAAAAAGAACAATGTAAAAAACGCGGTATTATACTAATTGTAATGGATTATAGAATTTCGCCACATGCAATGTGGTCTTATACACAATCGCGATTATTTGATGCTGGAGTTCTTGATGAAAAACCGCTGGATTATATTGCCGAAATTGATATGAATCCATGGATTCGTGGAAAATAATTGCGACTATCAAAAAATAACGAAACAAACTGCGCGCAGTGCATAAATACATCGCAATTGTTTTTTAATCATCAAATTTAACTTGAATCGGTCTTGTTTCACCGTTAAGAATAATTGCGGCATCATGTGGCAATCGCTCGCGCAATTCCGCCGCGCGAGAACGAGCGCGAATTACATTAAGTTCTTTTGCATACTCGGTAGAACTATCCATAATTTCTTTAAGCTTCTTTTTATTTGATTCAAGTTCTTGACGGACGTGTTCGCGTGTTTCGGTAATATCGCGAGTGTTTGCGTGTTTATGCGTTTCTCGCAAAAGAATAGCACTATATGCTGATTGAACATCAATATATTCGCTTTCATTATGAATGGGATGATTTTGTACATATTTGAAGAATTTTCGCACGGCCTTTTCTGAATAATCGCCAACCGACATTGCGGCGAGAATAACCGGATACGTTTTATTTAAATCAGAATGCATATCAACAAGTTGTTCATAAATATGCACATCATTTCGCACTCCTTCTTTTAAGAAAACTTGTGCTTCATTCCACGCTGCATTACATTCTCGGACAACTTCCTCAATTGTTGGTAAAAATTCATATGCTTCACTGAGTTTGTACGGTGCTTGCGAATTCGCATCTGCTGCCATTTTTCAATAAACTGTATATATTGATGAACATCCTTTAATCAATAAGAATCATGTGATCATTATCGCCAAAATCATCTTCAATAATTGATTCTTTTACTAATGATGACGTTGTTCCAAAATCGCTATAAAGTATACGCGCATCGCGTGTTGATGTGTCATTTTTACTTATTCCGAAATCATCTGATGTAGGCAAATCGCGCGGAGCTGTTCCAAAATCATCAAGATGCGGTGTTGGTTTTTTCAAACCGCCGGTCTTTTTTGATTTCTTTTTACTCGCGGATGGCGTTGGTTGTGCTTCTTCTTGTTCGACAACATGCTCTTCTTCAATTAATGGAGTCCATTCAAGTTCAGCTTGCGATTCTTGGAATACTCTTTTTAATTCATCTGTTAATGTTGATGCCGATTTACTGGCAGAATCGCCACCATCAACACCAGTATTATGCATATTTTGCATTGTTCTTTCCATAAGAGCCGCAATATAGCTTCCGTGTAGTAATCTATTGTATTCCCTATATGAAGAATCGCTAAATAGATCATTCATATCATTATCTGTTACCTCCGCCATTTTATGAGTGTTTCTATATTATCTATTATTTTATTTTGATGCAAATTGTATTATTTCTGCGATATTTTTTGTCATTGGTGCGGACCATTTTGTTATATCAACCATACAACCATTGTTATATACTCCGATCGCTTCTAACCCGGCAACGCGCACAACAGCGAGAAGTACTTGTATTTTCTTCTCGCGAGTCAGACGACCGACATCATGACAAATTCGTTTTTTCAAAACTGATAAATTTATTTCGTTTTTTGGTTCATTTTGTATTCCAATACCACGCACAAATAATATGCCACGCCTTATTGCATCTAACATTAAATTATCCAAATTATCTTGATAACTCATTTGCGATATATTTTATGTTCTCTATAAAAAATACTCATAAGCTTAAAATAAAAAATACTCGCCGACATTATATTATTTAGATGTTCCGCGTACATTCCATAATTGAATGAGCGGCGAACTTGCGGTCAATATTGTTGCATCTGATAATTCATGCATAAGAATTAACGCACTCGCAATAATATTTAAATAATGCTCAATTATTTTGGCAAATGCGCAACCCGCGGGTTGAGCGAGTGCTCCGCGTTTCCAAGTTTCGGGAATTTGCCCAAGTGGGATATTTGTTGTTCCGATTTTGCAATCCAATGGATTATATTCGCCGCATACGACAAATGCTGTAGTATCGCGCGGAATATCATGAAGCGTATCAATATCGTGATGTTGTATTCCATCCGGAAGCGTTGGTTTTTCGCGAAACGGTCTAAACATTGTTGGCACAATAGTTGTTTTTAATATTTCTTGTTTTCCAGTATATTCGCTACTTACTTTTGCAAAATATGTTCGCGCGTCATCAAACGCTTGTTTTACCGTCATACCTTCAATAGCCGATAATTTAGAATATTCAATTTGTGACGGATCCTTAATAGCATGTGTGAATTCGCGCAAAACTATAGATAATGGCGCGTATAATTGTGCTGTATATTCGCGAGAATTTCTTAATTCGGCGATTGTTTCGCTCATTATGGGATAATAATATGATATTGGTTCCGGATGATATAAACTCGCGTTAATTGCAATATTTTGCGCGCCTGGATTTGCGAGTGATGCATTAACAGTTATCATAGTCATGCTTTTTGCTCGCAATAACGCTAATTCATTTTCATCACCATGTGATGATACTACCATTGCTGCAGCATGTTTTGCATGCATAACAATACGCCCGTGATCTTTAAGTGTATTGACATAAATACATGCCATAATATCACCCGATTTAAAATCAACAACAAGTGCTGTAAAGGTTACAGAAATAATACCAGTTGTTGGCATTGTTGGATGATTAACAACGATTTTACCATAGCGATTTACGCTAATTACGTGTAAAATAAGTTGTCCTCCATAGCAAATGCCGTTATAACTATCGCGTAAATGCATAAGCATATTATATTCTAAATTTATGGCAAATTCAATGCAGTTCTCGATCTCAATGGAAACGTCATATTTTCGCACAAGATACATACTTGTATATTCCTATTCCCATATTTCAAAAAAAAGTTAAATGGCATCATGTGTCATGTATCATTCATTTCTTACTATCTGCGGCTTTCACGCACTCCTTTGTTAATTCTTTATGCATTGCTTGACCCTGGCTCATTGCATCGGAGATATCAATTTCATGACAAACATCATCAATATGTCCGCGAGTCACTGACAATCTTTCGCGACGCTGTGGTGCCACATCATCACGGCGACGCGATTCATACTCGCGACCACGCCCGCGACCACGTCCACGACCACGAAATCCAGCTTGCGACTGATATACCGGGTTTGCTCCGCAGTAGTTAATATCATGATAATAAGCGCATTTGTGATCAATAATGAGCTGTTTTAAATTCGCGTCAGTTCCATGATAAGTTGTTAATGCAATAGGACACTTTGATGAACAAGCGTGATTGAAAAGTTCAACATGTAATTTAGCGTTCAAATAAAGTGGGTAAAGGCCAAACCAATGCGATCCAAATGTGATGAATAGCTCGCCGTAAATAAACATAAATTTCTTAATGTCAATCCGCGAAATATTCGCCTCAGTCATGAGTTCTACACCTTCTACCGCGTTAGGACCCATCGCGGATTTCAAGATTTTGTAAATAATCGCAATAAGCTTGGCGTAATTGCAACGCGAAATCTGCCTGAAACAAATGTTTTCTCTGGTATGGCCTCCTGCGCATCTTACACCAAGCGGATTAATTGCATATACTTCATAAATGGCTCGCTGTACGTCATCACCCTGCGCGTATTCCTCTGGCGGTTTGCGAGTATGTTTAATCATACCACATTTGTCAAGAATTTGACAAATTTCACTTTGTTCCGGAACAAATGAGTCAATATCAAACGATTGTGCCTGTGGGACACTTGCGGCTTTAACTACCGCGTGAATAATTTTTTCTTCGTCGCACATGTCGCTCCATGACAGTGACTTTTCAACCGTTGGTTCGGCCATAATGTAATGCGTATTATGGTATATTTTATGGTAATTCAATTTTTAAATTGGTGATGGAACAGCATTCCACCACCCATATATATATTTATCTAATGATTCAATGCCGTGTTTTATAGCCCTTGCGGATATCTCCTTGCGTAAAAGTTCGCTTTGAATTAAATCGCAAAGTCCCGCTGTTGTTTTTGCCGCGCGTATATCGCGCATATATAATCCTAAACGTTGTGCGTCGTGTTCAACAGTAGAGCGAGAACGTGTTATACAAACGCTTCCGCGCTCAACAAGACGCGCATCCGTTTTTTGCCCAGATGCGCGATGCATTGTATGTCGTATTTTTTGTATTGGTTCGCGTAATTGAAATTTAATATTGTATGGAAATTGCTTATAAATTCCAACAAGAATATTATTTTCGTTAAATTCAATATGCATATTTAACGCACTTCGTCCTAAAGAAATCCATTCCTCGCCGTTAAACAAATGTATTGCCGCTCCATCGCCATACGCGATCGGCGTGTTTAATGATGGTTCGCGTTCCCACTTGAATCGCCGCGCAACATCGCGATATTTTTTCGCATAATCATATTGAACAAAAACGCCGAGTGATTGCAAGAATGAATACAACGTGAAAAACTCGCTGCGAAATTTATCATCTTCGACAAAGTGCTGCGCGACATTGCGTTGTTGATCCGAAGATAATTCGGTGAGAAATGAGCGCATCATAATCATGTTATTAACAGAAGGTTTGGAAGTTGTATTTTCATTTGTGCGAAAATATTTTTTACGCAAAAGTGGCATAATATTTTCCTCAAATGATGTTCGCAATTCATATTGATTAATTGAAACAATTGTTTCATGTTTATAATGTGCGCCGCGTATAAATGTTTCAATATCAATAAGTGGGCGTGCTTTAACAACGCCCGCAACTTCAACGGTTTCAATTGGCGCAAGAAAAAGGTAATCATCGGCGTCAAATATTTTATCTAATTCAACACATTCGGTTT
>Ga0172381_10001733_pt1 | contig 24917 bp, 24 predicted proteins | sample Leawel6488metaG_FD_119754 | JGI IMG/M metagenome (GOLD analysis project Ga0172381, IMG submission 119754) | Leachate microbial communities from a municipal landfill in Southern Ontario, Canada - Leachate well 64-88 metaG | ecosystem: Engineered > Solid waste > Landfill > Unclassified | place... | reverse complement strand
CCCAAGATACTCCAAAAATATCTTAATTTTGGTTCCCATTGTCATATCCGGCTACGGTAACCTATTTATGAGCTATCCACTATATTTCGCTAACAGTTTTAATGAGCTAGAACGCAAGCCTTGTTTTTTTGTTCAAAACCGCTATACTGTGAGGGTAGCAAATATAGTAGTAAGTTAGTTGTGAGTACGGCGCGATGCGCCTATGAGCAGTGAGAGAGTGCAGATGTGATTTATGTTTGCTTATTGCTCATCAACTCATCACTCATCAACTATCCAGCGGGTTGGTACCAAAGTAGTCAAATGGGCCGCGCTGTAAACGCGGTGGCTTACGCCTCCAGGGGTGCAAATCCCTTCCAGCCCACAAATTTTCGCAAAGCGAAAATTTAGCAGATGAGCAATGAGCTGGAATAGTGAATTTTCTCATTGCTCAAAGGCGCGGTAACGCCGCACTAATCAACTCATAAACTATTCATCGCCGGGATAGCTCAGTGGCAGAGCGTGCGCATGGTAAGCGTAATACCCGAGTCCGATTCTCGGTCCTGGCTCAAGAAAGTGAAAAGTTAAAAGCGTAAAGTGCAAAGTAGAATTCGAATTTAGGATTTTTACTTCAACCTTTCCGTTTCACGCTTTAAGCTAATAAAATGGCATCGAAAAAGAAACCGTTTGTGAAGCTGGTTTGCGCAGGCTGCAAGAAAATCAATTACATTACCCACAAGTCAAAGACCATGGAGGGAAAGTTGGAGTTGGTCAAATTCTGCAATACCGAGCGCAAACACACCAAGCACAAGGAAACTAAGAAATAGAAGATTAGTTGATGAGCGTTGAGTCGATGAGACGGAGCCGGAATACGCATAGTGCGGCATTTTTCGGTAACGCATGTTTATCTCATTAACTCATTTCTCATTAACTATTCTGGGGGCGTAGTGAAGTGGCATCATAAGGATCTCCAAAATCTTTGTCTCTGGTTCGAATCCAGGCGCCCCCGCAAAAGCTTGACAATACCATATAAATATGGTATTGTTTTGTTATTAACAATTACGTTAAAGGAGGATTAGCATGGGAAGAATGGATAAAGAAAAAGGCGGTTTTAATCTGTATATGCCCAAGATTGTGCCAAGTTCAGATGTTCCTAAAAGAAGGGCTACCTTGGCTGGAATGTGGTATCGCAAGGGGTCACTTCTTGAAAGAACCTTTGAAGACGATGAGGCAACTGGCGAGCGGAGGATTAAATTAACCAAAGATCCCTTCAGTAAATGGCTGATGGCGGAGATTGCTGCCGCCAAAGAAGAAATGGCTCGAATACAGGATATCTATGTCGAGCTTGGTGAGGACCCTTATCTGCATAATGGAAATTACGAATTGCAATTGGGTTATGCGGTTAAGGAGACCGGAGTGGCTTACGAGGCTACGCTTTGGGGTTATCGCCCATATGCAAGAAAGTATGTTGGTCAAAGCTTCAAGGATGTTTGTAGACAGTATAGGGATAACTTGGAAACATATCTCCAACTGCACCTGGCGGGATTCATTGTCCCCGAGCTAACGACGGTAAAGCCTAAAAATAAGCATTGGATGATTGAGTTTGTTCCTAAGAATAGCGATGTGAGCAGGGCATATAATCGTGTGATAGAAGAACTCGCCGATGAGTTAAAATACAGCGTTTTCCATCAAGTTGGTTCTGATGACCTTGGACTCAATCAGGCGTGGGAATTTTGGTATCCCGATGATAGCCAAAAATTAAAAGAACTGATTCCCAAGATACACGAGAGAGCGATGAGCAATTTTAAATCTATGTGAGATATTTTTAGGCATTGTGCTTCGACAGAGATTAAGTCTCTGTCTTTTTTTATAAATTAACAAATTTTTTAAAATCCGGGCGTTTAGCGGGGGATGAAGATTTTCCCCCCGCATCCTGCGGGGGGACGCCTGAAGCGAAGCTAAGGGCGGTTCAACGAAGATATCCCGTCGCGTAAGTCCGGGGGGCTTCATTGAGGGTTCTAAAAATTTTAATTTACGATTTGGTGGCTGGTGTGATAAAATAATAAAATTATTAATCCAAGGGGTAAGCTCTTAATGAATTAAAATATGTTTAGAGAAATATTTTCCAGTAAAGATGAGTCTTCTGAGGAAAAAGAAAATCCATTGATCGGAAAAGAAGTGACGCTAAGTCCCACGATGGCGGGTATTTTGGGGGTGCGTGATAATAGACAATTCCATATTGCGGAAGTGAGGGAAAACGGGCAAGTGCGGCTGGAGGAGATTGGCGGTTGGTTTAACCCGGATGTAGTAAATTTTGTCGAAAAATAATATCTGTTGGTTGCATTTAAAGGTGCGGATTTGTTAAGTTTTGGGAAAAACTAAAAATCTCTAAAAATCTTTGTTTCTGGTTTGAACCCAAGGGTTCCCGCGTCGAAGTTGACAATAACATAGAAATATGTTATTGTTTTATTAAAATCAAGGAGGGTTTTTCGATGGACAACAGATGGAGATTGTTTTGGAGGGGATGGAGATTGGGACTTGCATTGGTGGCGTTCGATATTATATTGGGTAACCGTGTGGTGCCTCGAATTCAGATAGTTTTGATATTTATGGCTTTGATAATGTTGGCATACTGCCATTATTACCTAAAGAAGCATAAGGGAGAAGGATTGGTAACCGGTGGTCCCTATCGCTACATACGCCATCCGATATATACCGGATTTATCTTGATCGATTTGCTTCTCTTATGGCCCGTGCCTCCCCTTACCGATTTGTTTTTTTATGTCGGTCAGGCGTTATTTATTCCGGGTATCGTTATTTGTGCTTACCTTGAGGAAATAGCGGCGATTGAGCGATACGGAGCCACTGCCAAGGAATATTATGCCCGCACGCCGGGGTTGCTTCCTTATTTTTCTTTCCATAACAAAAATGGGGGTTCCTGAGTCAAGCCGAGCACGGTGCGACTCTTTTACTCACGTCATTTGGCGAATAACCGGTTTATTGCTACACTGCGCAAATAATCTTTTGCGTAGCAACGAGGTGAAATTTGATGGTGGATGAAGTGGTTGAATTTTCCGGGGAAAAAGTTGAATACTTAATTCTTGCGACGGAAAGAACCGATGCAAAAATGATAAGAGTAAGGTGGTTGACTGAAGAAGAAAAAGCAGCACTTGTTGTTTTGCTAAAAAGTGGCAAATGGCGGTCATTTGGGTCGGCGACAATAGAACCCTCATGCCGGCATGCTTATTATACTAATTGGCCGGGATAGGGAGTGCTTGGGGTGTTTCCAAGCTTGACAATACCATGCAAATATGGTATTGTTTTTTTAAATTCGTAGCAATGTAGCGATGGGGAAGAAAGAGCGATTTTGGGAGGTGATGGTATAATATTTTTGGTAATTGATCCGGATAGGAATTTACCGGAAAATCTTAGCGACATATTCCATATGCTATCCGGCGATGGGGCGGTGAATTTTAGATATATTCACGGGGAGCTAATGAAAATTTGATTGACCGGGGAGTTGAGAATGGAGCTGGCCCAGCTTGTGGTCGCAAAAATCGTTTTTACCATAAAATGCGGGGCGTGGAACGATTTACGCGGGGCAAGGGAGCTTATTAAATTCTTGGGCGTCGAAAAGATAAAGCTTGCCGACAAATGGGCTCAGCTTGTCGGGGAATATTATGGGAGATTTTCTTATGATTTCTTGATCTCGCTTTATCCCTCTCTGGTAGATGGCGAGTACTGTGATGGTGGGAAATATAAGAAATTCGACCGGATGGAATACGCCCGGATAAAATTAATACAGGAGGGCGTACCGCAAAGCAAGCTGACCGACTCATATATCCAGTGCCTTTGGAACGTGCGGGAATTATTACTGCTGATGCATCAAAATCGTGTGGTAATAAACGGGCAACCATCCCTCGAGAGTGTATTGGAGATCGCTGAGCCGATCAAGCAAATAGCCAATAGGTAAGAAGAGCGCGATGCTCTTCTTTTTATTCTTTCCCAGGATGGCGCTGGTATTGTTTGCGAGCCGGTTAAAAAGTTGACAATACATTAGAAATATTGCATTGTCTTTACTATATCCATCGTGAGCGCGGTGGGATGGGAGTTTAAATGGATTTGTTTTCGAATTCTTTGTCGCGCGCATCGGTGATTGTAACCGCGGCGCTAAAGAAAAGAAAAGATGAGTTTCATGCAACCGGACAAAAAATTTTTGTCGCGGTATCGATAAAGGTGCTTTGCCCGATAGAATCAGGCATTACCATGTGGCCGGAGTCAGATCCTCTTAAAGGGTCGAAAGGGGATTGCTTTTATGGGCAAGGAAATATGGAAACTGGCCTGGAAATAAGGCATGGCGTCGTTACGATCAGTAAAGACAAAAAAAATCTCATCGTTACGGACGGGAAAATAATTGTTTATGACGTGGATGATCATGAGGGGACCGGCATCGTAATTGAAGGGCGGGTGCTATATATTAAATTGCTTAGAGAATCTATAGATTTTGACTCTGAGCCGTCTCAACAAGTTTGATTGCCAAAATATGGGCAATCAGTTGAGGCTTTTTTTATAAGTAAGTTTTATAATTTTGATTAAAATCGGCCTGTTGCGGGTGTTTTTAATTTATGATGTGTTGGTTGTTCCAAAAAATGACAAGTTTGCGGTGCAAAATTGGGTTTTAGGGTAATTTATCGACCAGGTTTTTAATCAAGTCCGAGCGGTCGACATTGGCAATATGGGTTAGGTATTCGTCCTGAATTTTATAGATTATGACGAAAATCCAGACGGCTTGCTTGTGTTTTAAATAAAATTCGTAAGCCATCGGTTCACTCGCCTTATTGAAGAAAAAGATTGTGGCGTAGACCAAGAATAGCGGTTCCAAAAAATTAGGGAATATAAAAAGCCATTTTTCGTCCCCGGTCATAAGAAAAGCTGTTTGCCCGATACTTCGGAAAATAAACAAGCCATAGATCCATTTTTTAATACTCCACCTAAACCTCCACGCCGCCAAAACCATTCCGATGTATGTTGTCCAATCGGCCACCTTGTCTATCAGTTGGTAGGCTAAGTCAGCCAGTCCAAGGGGAATCAACATATCCCCGTCGATAGTATCCAATATAAAATTAGCCCAGCCGGCGATAAAGGGGAAAAAGAGAATGGCGGTCGGGATCGCAAATTTCAGAAATATGATAAAAGCAATACCGATGATATTGGGCATATTTACATATTAGCAAATTCCCCATTTTGGGGTCTGTTTTTTTGAGAATGAATGGTGATATAATCAAACAATGTATTTAAAATAATCTAAAAAGTATGACCGATCAAGATTTTGAAGATCAAGCCCAAATTGACCGGATTATCGCGGATTATAAAAAACAAGTCCTTGCATTGGTGGCGGAGAGGGATCAAAAATTGGAAGCGCTGATAGAGCAGGCAAAAAAAACCAAAATGGAGCGTTTGGCGTCAAAATTTAAAAAATAAAATTATGAAAATCTTCGATAGAATTTTTGGCCCGGAGAATAAAAAGGGGTCCGAAGATAATAAAAACGAAAAACGCAGCCCGCTAAATGCCGGGGCGGCAATCGATTACATCGCGGGTTTGGCCGGCCGTGGCGGTACACAAAAAGTTGAGGAACTGAAAAAGATTGCTTCCGAAGTCGATCCGGCGCTTATTCAAGCCGAGTCCATAGCATCTCAAACCGCTGACCAGATTGAGCAATTGACACAGCAAGCCAAGGGAAAGGTGGCTGAGACCAAGAAACCGGTTCCGGCCGCGGGAAATCATCCTGCCAAGAAATTTATCCCGGCCACCCGGTTCCGGCCTGCTGATCAGGTTTTGTCGCCCCAAAAAAAGAAAGAGCGGGAACTTTTGCCCTCGGAAAAGAAAAAAATCCAAGAAGCGGAGAGGCTTGCCGCCGAAGCGAACGCCGCGGTAAAACAAGAACGGCGTCTGCCGGAAGCAATCGAGAATCTGGAATCATACAATAAACAAACCGCGATCAAACTGCGCTTGGAAGGTGTACCCGTAAACGATGATTGCCGTATTGATGAAGCCCGTTATTCAGAGGTCTATACCGAAAAAGAATTGGCGGATGATGAGATAAGGTCGGCCAAAAAAAGGGAGGATAATGAAAAAAAAGAAGCACGATTGGCGGCGGAATGGCCTGGGCGTGCGGAGCAGGCTAAAATGGGGCCGGTAATGGAAAAATTTGCGGTCGCGCTTTTTAACAAATTATTCGGCGACCAATTCATTATTTGCCAATCGGCGGTTTATGACGATTATTTTGGCGGTATCGATATGGTAATCGTGGATAAGACAACCGGTGCGGTGATCGGTGCTTTCGATGCTGTGACTTGGGAGCAGGCACAAGGAGTCAGCAAAAGAGCCAAGGACAAGCATTCAAAGGAAATCATTGAAAATTGCCAGGAAGGGGGAAAACTAAGGTATGGGCTGGGTTTGAGCGGCAAACAAACCGAAACTTCTGGTAAAGACGGCAAAGTCGTGCTTATGCCCCGCAATAATGTTCCCGTTCTTTATCTGGGACTTTCGACTCCCAAATTAAAGAAAGCCCTGCTAAGCATAGATTTCTCCAAAAAAGATATTTCCAAATTTGAATTCGAGTTAATGGAGGAATTCTTAGCCTCCTTGGGGGAGCAGATAGAAAGCATTGATTTCTTTAAGGGCCAGGGGGAAAATTCAGACCTAAAACAAACCATTTCCAAGTTAGGCGGCGCGTTTGAGCGCAAACAGCTGGAAATGTAGTGATACCCCAATCAAAAAACGCAACGCGCCGGCATGAAATTTTGTCACTTGGCCGCGGGGCGTTTTTTGCGTTTGGTTTCCAGGCTATCCAGGACATTATCGAAGGCGGCGGTGTAGGGCTTGGGCCGAATGGTCATTTGACCGTGGCCGCCTTTGACGACAAGCGAGCCGTCCATCATATCGGCGCGGCTCGATTGGCGCATCTGTTTTACGTTAAAAAACTGGTCGTTGACGCCCTCAACCACCACGATCTGCAGTCCGTTTTGTTCACGGAGGTTTTTTAAAGTGTCACCGATCCGGTACCCGGCAATGATCGGGATCGCGCCAATTATCCGGTCGCGGTCTTTGGCGGTCGATTTGGCGGCGTTTTCCTTGGAGATTGCCACGTTTTCCCGGGCGAATTTAGGATCAAAGTCCTTGGGGTTAAGTATGCCTAATTTTCTTTGCAACGCCACCAGGCGGCTTGATAGGTCAATCTTGTATTTTTTCTCGATTTCCGCTTTTTTGATTCGGGCGTCCTGCAATATGGTGTCTTTGACGCCGCCGACCGCGAGTTTTCCGGCCCCGTATAAAGATTCCGCGGATTCGACAATTTTACCAATGGTGCCTTCGGCGGGCGGTTGGTCGGGTTCATCCGGGTTGGTCATGCCGGCCGGTTCCACCAATATCGCGTCGGAAAACCAGTCCGGCTGGGCTTTCGCGGTTCCGGCAAAAACTATCGAGCCCTCGGAAAGGGTGATTGCCTTGACCTGTCCGGCGCCCGTTTTTTCCCGAATGTGGCCAACCGCTTGATGCAGGGTGGCAATCTTCCGGCGTTCGATTTCGGGGACATCTTTTGTTTTCTCGGCGATATCGGCGGGTAAGTTTTTTACATCGATGCCATAGGGTGCGCTCACGGCAAAAACCCGGCGGCCGGCGATACCCATTAAAACCATGTTTTCTTTAATCTGGCGGGCGTCTTGGGCGAGTCCTTGAACCATTATCAGGGGGAGCCTGGTCCTTCAAGTTGTCGGCACCCGGATTTAAGTCAATAACCTCCAAAATGGTGCCGTCGGCCAATTCGATTTTGTCGGGCTGGTCGAATTGGGATTCGAGTTTTTTGCGCAAATCCGCTTCCATGGTTTCCTTGAAGGCGGCGTCATTTTCCTTTCTGAATCCTTCATGGACTTCAGTTTCACCGCTTTTTATATCCTCAATCCACAATTCGGTGCCTTCCGCTTGGGCTTCGGCCTCTTCAAGCTCATTTTGGAGGCGCGCCAATAACTCGGCATCGGGTTCTGCCTTTCCCATTTCTTCCTCGATTTGCAATTTGAGCCCGGCGGCCAGTTCTTCCATAGCGGCGGTATATTCAGCTAGGTCATCACCGAATTGTTCTTTTTCCTCGGGTGAAAATTTATCCTTGCCGTAGGCTTCGGGATATAGTTTGCGGTAATCAGTGGGAGTTTCGGATTGGGGATCGTCTTTTTCGACAGAGTCTTCGAAAGATTCTTTCATGGATGTTTATGAAAATATTATTCCATAATATCATCTCGCCCGGTATTAAAAAATAGGCTTTGTATACGAAAAGGGGAACGAAGCAAAGTGCCTCGTCCCATTTAGTCAACAATTCTATACGGTAGAGTTTCTCTTTATCGGTAAGCCGAACCTCAGAAGTTCACGAATGGCGCGTTCGCCAAGGTAAACTTCAAAAAAATTCTTCTTTTCGGCGTTGCCTTCTTTAGCGGTCTTGTAGTCGCTCACATAATTATTATATAACAATAATATAAAAAAGTCAAGACCAGTTTGCGAAAACCGGCTATTACATTTAAGATTACTAATAATGTGTTATAGGTCTTTTTGTTTTTGTAGTCCGGAAATTAATCAATAAAAAATATCCTATGCCAATCCCAGACAATATGGATTCAAATTTTAGCGACCTTGATGCCGATGGCGGTATTATGGCCCGCCCCGAACTCGGATTGGGGACCGGCAGTTTGCCGGGTGATAATTTTACCGGAATAGACTCGCGCGCCGAACAGCTTGCGGCAAAACGGGCGCGGGCCGAAGAGACGCGGCAGGCGATGCTTGCCAATAATCCGTTAATGCGGCAGGCTATGGAAAAAGCGGAAAAGGCAAAAAGGGAAAAGGAGGAGCAGCTGGCCAGCCGCAAGGAAAAAGAGGGGAAAGACAAAGAAAAGGACTTGACCCTAAATGAACAAACCGTCAAATTGAACGGTATTATGGCGCAGGTCGCAAAAAAGCGCCACGAAGACGGGATTGCGGTCGTTGGCGACGACAATTCGATTCGGGGAGAAAATTATAGGGGGGTTCCCCATTTTAGCGATACCGTAATTAACGGTGATCTGGATTTTATCGCAAGCCACGAAGCCATGTTTGGCGATAAGGATTTAAATGCCGGGGGTATTATGATGGAAAAGCTTGCCGCCGGGCTATTTTCCAAATTTTTTCCCAAGGCAATGTGTGTCGGGACATATAAATTTGACGACTACCATAACGGGGTGGATAACGTATTGCTGTTGGGTGGCCAGCCGTTGGTGGCTTTTGACGAAGTTATGAGTACTGACCGGCTGGGAGATAACCGGCAAAAGAAACAAAACAAAGTGGATGGCAGGAATAGGGCGGGCGGAGCAGATGTTAAATATTGTTTCAAAGTCGACGGCAATGAAGTTTTATTGGGTTCGGAGACGAATTTACCGATGTTTAAAGTTGACCTCGGTTCAAAGATGATGAATGACGCGATCAATAATTTTGATCTTGGCGGGATGCAAAATGACTGGGAGAAGTGCGCTTTCTACAACATTGCTCTTTCTATTTACGCCCAAATCCGCGATCTCGAACTTATGCTGGGCCATTATGAAATAAAGTTTGGTTCCAACCCCGAAAATAAGGTCATATTTAAGAATCGGCTGGAAGGGTTCAAAAAATTACTGGAAGACAACTATCCGGAAGATGAGATTAGGGAAAATTTGCGCGTAATGGTGGCCAGATTGGAAGGCCGGCCCGTCAATTCCCGAAAAAACGCAAAACCGGCCGTAAATAAAAAGGCTCCCAAGATTAACCAAGGGAGATAACTGTCGCTTCATATTGGGCCTTTCTGCGGGTAGGTTTTTTGTCTTGTAGTGCCTTTCCGCAAATCAGGATGCCTTCATCGATGTGCCGGATCGAATAAGAAGTAGCATATCCGGTTGTGAATTTTCCGCATTGAGTCCCTTTTTTGCGAATCAAGACGGTTAGCATCGAGCAATCTTTTTCTGGTAAGGTTGTCAGCGATTGTCCTCCGATAACGATCTGGTCGGCGCGCCGAAGTTGGCGGACGGTTTTTTTGGGCAGTACGCCCGTGTCATTCAAGATTATTGCCAATTGCAGCCTCCTTTTCTAGACTCCATTAATATACACTATTTATTTAAAATGTCAATACTTAGTTTGCTTTCGCGCTAGCGATGCGATAAAATTTTATAATGGCTTCTAATATAAATAACGCGGCCCAGGCCGCGGTCGATTCCGGTGTGGGGACGGTGGCACATGCGCCGGCCTGGTTTTATTTTCTGGTCTTAATGGTTATTGTGGCAATTTTGGTTGCGGTGGTTTGGTTTTACCGTAAAAAACGGGGGCGCGAGGCATTCCGGATGTCGCTGGATATGGTGTTGCTGTCGGTACGGATCCCGCCTAAAAGTGCCGAAGAGATCCAGCAATCCGGGCGGCAGGAAAAAGACTGGCTCAAGGTCATGGAGGATTTTTACGCCAACCTGGTTAGCCTGAAGGCTAAAGGATTTTTTGCTCCCAATCCGTGGATCACCCTGGAAATTGCCAAGGTCAAAGGCGAAATATGTTTTTTTGTGGCCGCGCCGCGGCGGTACGCCAGCTTTATTGAAAAGAGGATTAACAGCATCTATCCCGACGCCGAGGTATCGCGCAGCAAGGACTTTAATATTTTTGGAAGCTCGGAAAAGGTTTTTTCCGGTTATGTCAAAACCGCGCAGCCGGTATATCTGCCAATCAGGACCTACAATTCGATCGAGAGCGATCCGCTTTCCAGCATTACCAATGTCCTGACCAAGCTGGATAAAAGCGAAGAAGCGGTGGTCCAGCTGGCCGTGCGGGATACAACCTCAAAATGGTATACGCGTGGCCGGGCGATATTGCGGGAAGTCAGCCATGGGAAAAATATCCACGAAGCGATGGCGGCAACCAATTTTGTGGGGTCCCTTGCCGTAAAATCGGAAAAAGAACGGGAAAAGGAGGCCCAGATGCAGCGCCGGGTGGACGAGGAGCTGGTGAAGGCCATGGAGACAAAGCTGGGCAAACATTCTTTCGATGCCAATATCCGGATCGTGGTTTCGATTAAGGACGAGCAACGCAGCGAGGAAGTTTTTACGCAATTGGCCGGAGCGTTCGACCAGTTTTCGGCGCCCAACCTTAACAAATTCAAGACCGCAAAAATGACCGGGCGGGCGTCGCGCAAGGTTTTAAACGATTTTATTTTCCGTAATTTCAACGAAAACCAGATTTCGGTTTTAAGTACCGAAGAGCTTACCAGTGTTTTTCATTTTCCGACGCCGTTCTTGAAAACCCCAAATGTTAAGATTCTAAACGCCAAAGCGGCGCCGGCACCGTACAACCTGCTGACCGAGGGATTATTGTTGGGATACAATCTGTACCGGGGCGAGAAGAAGGATGCATTTATGGGCGTTGAAGACCGCCGCCGCCATACGTATGTCATTGGCCAGACCGGTACCGGCAAATCGGCATTCCTTGCCGGTTTGATCGAGCAGGATGTCTTAAACGGGGCGGGCGTGGGGGTGCTTGATCCCCACGGAGACCTTATTGAGGATATTTTAGGCAAAGTCCCCAATGAGCGCCTGGATGACGTGGTGATCTTCGATCCGTCAAACCTCGAATATTGCGTCGGGTTGAACATGTTGGAATACGATACGAAATATCCCGAGCAAAAGACCTTCATTATTAACGAGTTCATGAAGATCTTTGATAAACTGTACGATCTGAAGGCCACGGGCGGCCCGATGTTTGAGCAATACTGCCGTAACGCCCTGCAGCTGCTGATGGACGACCCCAAAGAGACTTATACGTTAATGGAGGTGCCCAAGGTTTTGTCCGACAAGGAATTCCGGCATTATCTTTTGGCGAAGTGCCGCAATACCATCGTCAAAGAGTTCTGGGAAAAGCAGGCGGAAGCCGCCGGCGGCGAGGCGTCGCTGAAGAACATGGTGCCCTACATCACTTCCAAGTTCGACACTTTCATTTCCAACGATTATATGCGGCCGATCATCGGCCAAGTGAAGAGCACGTTCAATTTCCGGGAAATATTGGACCAGCACAAAATTTTTATGGTCAACCTGAGCAAGGGGCGTTTGGGCGACTTGAACAGTTCGCTTTTGGGGCTTATAATCACCAGTAAGTTGTCGATTGCGGCGTTTTCGCGCGTGGATACCGCGGAAAGCGACCGCAAGGATTTCTACCTTTATTTGGACGAGTTCCAGAATTTTGCGACCGATACGATTTCCACGATCTTGTCCGAGGCGCGCAAATACAAGCTTTGCCTGACATTGTCGCATCAATTTGTCGGCCAGCTGCCGGAAGATATCCGGGATAGTGTTTTTGGTAACATTGGCACGATCATATCATTCCGGGTTGGCGTGGAGGATTCCGAATTCCTGGCCAAGCAGTTTGCGCCGGTCATCAGCGCGCAGGACTTGAACAAGAATGAAAACTATAGCGCTTACGTAAGGTTGCTCATCAAGGGTTTGGTGGCGACGCCGTTTTCTATTAAGACTTACCCACCCAATCCTAGCGACCGCGAACGGATGAGCGACATCAAGGAATATTACGCGTTGAAGAACGGCACCAGCCGCGAGATCGTGGAAGAAGAGATCGATGCGCGCCGCGTCAGCTACAATATGGCCGCCAAAGCGCCGGCGGGCGCAATGCCGGTTTAATCGAATAATAAAAGATAAATATGGCAGATCAACAAAAAGGAATGCCCGGTCAGTCAGAAATGCCGGGGGGCGGGCAGGAAATTATGCCTGAAATTAAAGAATCCGCGGACGTTGCAGTTCGTACCGGTTCTACTCCGGAAAAATCTAAGGGCGGCGGTGACAAGGCCGAGGAGTTGCGTCAAAAACTTGAAATTCCTGCGGCAAAGGGCGCTGTGCCCGAAACTGCGGCCGGGGAGCCCGATGTTGAGTTGTTGAAGGAAAAAAAAATTCAACAGATAGTGATGGAGGCCATGGCTGCGGGGGAAAACTTCGGCGCGGTGGAAGAGATACTGAAAAAGGCGAATAAATATATTGATAAATATACCGGAATCGTTGATGAGGTTCACGATCGTTATATCGAAGCGCGCAACGAACAAAGCGGCGGAATGTATTAATAACCGGTCAAGGTAGCTAAATAAACAATAAACTACCCCAGGGCAAAGCCCCGAGGTATTCTAACGGTTAAATAAAAATATGGAATTACATCCGGAAGGAGACCAAAATAGCGCGGAGGCCGAGGTAACGCGCGAGCAGATCGATGAAGCGTTTAAAAAATTCGAGACTGCCGTGGACGATGCGCGGGCGTTTGTGTTGGAGCTGGATAAAGTTTTTAACCCGGAAGCGGTCGAAAGGCTAATGGCTTCGACGGTTTCGGAAGCGGTTGGGGTTATTCGATCTTTCGATCCGGAGGGACTGCGCAACGGGATAGTACCACAACATATGGGATTGTTGGTGGCGCTGGAGGAATTGGCCGTATTTATGCTCGAGTCGGCGGAAAAATTTACACCCGAAGACAGTGCCCGCATCATAGCGAAGGTCGAAGAGTTGAGCGAAGTGCGTGGCCGGTTAGAGTTGGCGCATCAACTAAAAAATAAATTTGACGATTTAATGGAGAAAACAAGGGATTTGGCCAATTGGCACGCGAGCGGTAAGGAGGGTGACATGGTCGAATAAAACGCACGAATCAGGCGATTTACTTAAACTGTCCGAAAGGACGGTTTTTTGCTTAATCAGGAAACCCCGCAGGTAGCCGCTGGAATGCGGGAATGAATGATTTGTTTTGACAACAGCGTATGGGAAAACTGTTTTTTTGTCTGATTTTAGGTTAAAATAAACTAATAATCGAAAATATGAAATTTACAAAAAAGTTTGTCTTTTTTTTAATAATTATCGTCGCGGTCGGCGCAATCGCCTATTCGTTTTTAAAACCCAAGGGGCCGGATTACAAGACCGAAACGGTTGTTCGCGGATCCATTATCCAGGAGGTGTCCGAGACCGGCACGGTAAAAAAAGGCGAAACGATAAATTTAAGTTTTAAAAATTCGGGAACTGTCGATAAAATATCGGTTTCCAAGGGCGATGAGGTCGCCGCGGGGCAGCTGCTGGCCGAGCTGGATACCGCGCAACTGGAGGTGCAATTAAAACAGGCGCGGGCAAACCTTGATTTGTACCGGATCCAGCGCGACAAGCTGGTCAATGGCGCCGGCGCCGAGGATATTGCTTTGGCGCAGACGGCGGTGGCTAACGCCCAGGCGGCACGGGATAACGCTGACCAAAGTTTGGCGGACGCGCGCCAAGGCGCCGACCAAAAGCTGGCCAATCTGTATGATGCCGCCGGCGACGTTTTGGGTTCTGCGCATGCCAAGGCGGTTAGCGCCGGCAATGCGGTTTCTTTGACCCAGCGAACCTATTTTAGTCCCCAGGGCGATGATTCGATCCGCGTGATCGAGGGTGTGCGCCGGATAGAAAATGCCGCGGCCAAAATAAACGGTACCAATGATTACGAAAGCGACCTCAAAGAAGCCGCCGCGTTGCTTGCAAAAATAGACGCCGACCTGGCCGATATCCGCGTGGTTTGCGAAAAAGAAGCCTGGCGCGATATTGTGGACGAGGCCGATAAAGATGCTATTGAAACCCAGCGAGATTATATAATTGCCGCCCAGGCCGCCGTGAATTCAGCCAAGCAAAACATTGACCTGCAGAAGGTTGCAAATGACGCGGCAATAAATTCGGCGCAGTCGGCGGTTACGGTGGCTGAAGGTGCGCTTCAATCGGCGCGGGAACAATTGGCTAAGTTGACGGCGCAGCCGCGTGCGGAAGATATCGGAGTTTTAGACGCGCAAATCGCCCAGGCGCAAGCGGCGGTAGATTTACTGAGTTTGCAGATTACCGACAGTGGGATTACAGCACCGGTTTCCGGACAGGTGGCGCAGGTTAATTATCGCGAGGGCGAAGCCTTTTTGTCCGCGCTGGCCGGAGGGGTGATCTCTATTATTCCCGATGATCCGTTTTTTATTGAAGTTGATATTTATGAAGAAGACGTTGCCAAGGTGAGCACGGGCGACCCGGTAGATATCGCGCCCGCATCGTCGCCCGAAGATTCTTATTCCGGAAAAGTGGTTTCGATCGATCCGACCGGAAAAACGGTAAACGGCGTGGTCTATTATACTACCAAGATTGCGTTTGATAATGCCCCGACAAATATTAAGCCGGGAATGAGCGCGGATGTGGTAATCGTAACCGCTGAAGCCAAGGATGTTTTACTAATATCGGAAAGTGCCCTGGGTAAAAATGCGGGCGGTAACTATGTCCGCGTGCTGTCGGGGGCAGAAATTCAGGAAACTGCCGTTAAGACCGGGATCAAATCGAAAGGCCAGGTGCAGATACTTTCCGGGGTAAAGGAGGGGGATATCATAATTACCGAATAATTATTTTCCTGGGCAAGGTTTTAAGCCTCAAAACAACAAGATGGAGCCGATAATAAAATTGGAAGACGTTTGGAAAATATATCAACTGGGAAAAACCGAGGTGCAATCCCTAAAAGGGGTTAACCTGCAGATTATGTCCGGGGCTTTCATGACGATCATGGGGCCGTCGGGATCGGGAAAATCAACGCTCTTGAATATGATCGGCCTGCTGGATATTCCCACCAAGGGCCGGCTTTTGCTTAAGGGCCGGGACGTGGCCAAGATGTCGGAGAGCGAACTGGCGCTTTTGCGGGGCAAGACAATCGGGTTCGTTTTTCAGGAATTTCATTTATTAAGCCATTTGACGGCCTGGGAAAATGTGGAATTGCCAATGGTTTTCCAGGGGGTGGAGCTATCGAAACGGGTGGCGCGTGCCAAGGAGCTGTTGGCCGGGGTGGGGCTGGGACATCGTTTTGACCACCAGCTGGCCGAGCTTTCGATTGGCGAGCGCCAGCGGGTGGCGATCGCCCGGGCATTTGCCAATGATCCGGAACTGGTGATCGCCGACGAACCGACCGGAAACCTCGATTCGGTGAACGGCCGGAATGTGATGGAAATACTTACGGATTTTCATGAAAAACGCGGGGGCACGCTTTTGATTGTTACTCACGACCCGGAAGTGGGCGCCTACGGTCACGAGCGCATTTTTATTAAGGACGGCCAATTGGTTGATGAGTCAACCGCGTTCGGAAACGGAAGGGTAAAAGAAATTTCCAAGCGATAAATTTAAAATATCATGTCGCGGTTATTGGTAGGGGCTATATACTGAAGGCAAATTATAAAAATTTAAATGCTGGATAACGTTAAGGAATATTTCAAGATTGCGGTAAGGAATCTGAAAATGAGGTCGCTGCGAAGCTGGCTCACTGTTTTTGGTATTGTTATTGGCGTGTTTTTGGTCATCAGCCTATTGTCGCTTTCCGAGGGGATCAAGGATACGATCAGTCGGCAGTTGATGTCGCTGGGAGGTAACATGATCTTTGTCATGCCCGGCGACGAGGATAACCCAATGTCGGGGGTGATGTTTGGCGGGGATAAGCTGGAAAAGCAGGATTTAGCGGCAATCGAGAAGACTGATGGCGTGGATATGGTTTTGCCAGCCTCCTACCAGGCGATCAACGTGCGTTTCCGCCAGGAAAATAAATCGCTGGTGGTGCAGGGATTTCCCCTGATCGACGGCATGGAGGTCTTAAAAAAATTCCAAGGATGGAGCCTATCGTCGGGACGCTGGCCCGGCGCGGGCCAGCGGGAGGTGGTCGTCGGGACCCAATTTGACGGGGATGTGTTTAAGGTTGCAGTTAAGCCGGGCGATGAATTCAATATCAAAGGCAAGAAATACGTTGTTACTGGCATATTAAACTCCTTAGGTTCAAAACAGGATGACAGTTCGGTTTTTATGGATATTGGCGAATTCCAGGATTTGGTGGGTCAGCAGCGGGGAACTGCGCAAATGGCGATGGTTCAGATTGACGAATCGGCGAATGTGAATATTGTGGCGCAAAAGATCAAGGATAGCTTAAAGCGGGTGCAGCGCCGCGCCTATGGCTCTGATTCATTGAATTTTGCGGTGATCACCGCGGAAAAGGTGAGCGATATTGCCGGGGGCGTCATGGCGGTGATCCAGTTTGCGGTTCTGGCATTTGCCAGCATTGCGATCATTGTGGGCGGGATTGGTATTACCAATACGATGTACACGTCGGTGCGCGAACGCACTCGCGAAATCGGCATCATGAAAGCAATCGGGGCGACTAACGAGGCAATTATGGCGATATTCCTATTTGAGGCTGGTATTATCGGTTTGGCCGGGGGGATTGGCGGGACGACGTTGGGAATTTTGGTCGCCTGGATTGTCCAGCTTTATGGCCAGGTCCATCCAATGTTTTATTTTACGGCATCATTCTCGCCCTGGATTATGATCTTTGGTCTGGGATTTTCGATAACGGTGGGGTGTTTGGCGGGAATCCTTCCCGCGCGGGCGGCGGCAAAGTTGCGGCCGATTGATGCGCTACGAAAATATCAATAGTTCGGGCGGCGGTACTCCAGAGCCTGTTGCTATCGGCGCGCGTTTTTCGTAAAATATAATAAACAACAATTTAAAAATTTCAGCTCAGAAATTATTGGAACATGGCAGTCCGCTCGGTGAAAAGAAAACACTCCGAATTGTACCGGCAGCATTTAGATTTGCGGCTTGCTTTGGGCATACTGTCAGTTTTTGCGTTACTGGTTAGTATTTATCTGATTGCCAGTTGCAGCCGGTTGGTGTCGTCGCTGGCGGTATCGATCGAATCTACGGCGGCAGTTTCGACGCGGGGGCAAGATGCGACCGCGGTAATTTCGGATTCAAACGTTATAAAATTCGTTTCGCAGGATGATTTTAAAAGTTTTATCGATGATGGCAAGCGATTGTATGGCGATGGGCTTTTCGAGGCGCAAAGTCTGTCGCCGCTAATCGAGGCGGCAAAGCAGGTTGTGGCCGCCCCCAAAAGTCCGGCGGTAGCGGCGGGCGCCAAGGCGCAGGTCGCAAGCGTTAAACTTGATCCGGAAACGATGAAGAAATATTTTTCGCTTTTAGGGGCGATTGATCCGGGCATTCCCAATATTGCGCAAATGGGTGCCGCCAAAATATACTTTTCCTCGGAAAACCAATACTACCCTGGCGCATTCTCGGCCGATAGCAATGCGGATGCGTTTCCCGGCCAAACCAAAGTGATAACCGCGCTTCCGGCCGAATCGCTGGCTCAATCTGAAACCATCCCGGCCGACGGTAACGTGCTTTTGGCGGAAGATTCGTTGATGGTATTTTTGGGCAATTCACTTGTTGCATACAATTCCGATTCGGTTTTTGGCCGCCAGGAAATATGGCGGGCGCGGGTCAATGACGGGAGCAAGATTTTGACGTCCCGGTTGATGGGTGGCAACCTTTACCTTGCCGTGGAAACTGCGATTGACATGGCCAATCCCTGTCCGATCAAGCCGCTTACGGCGGGCGAGGAGGTTTCCCTGGTGAAGTGTTCCGACGTTTACCATCCGAAAACCGCAATGCTGGCTGATTCGATAATTACCGTGTTCAGAATGTCTCCGGCAACGGGCAAGGTGGACAATTCCGCGTCGTTTGTTGTCCAAAGTTCCAACGCGGCCGTGGAATTTTCCGAGACCGGCATTTACGCGGCCTGGGGTCAGGGAGGTGATTATGTTTCTTTTTTCTCGGGCTTCCTGAACGAAAAATGCAAAAGCCTGATTCCAAATTATATTCTTGAAAAAGCCGTCAAGCTTGGCAATTATAATATCTCATTACTGGCCAAGGAGTTGGAGTTGAGGTCAATGATGATGAATTGGCTGGCGACATTGAGCGATGACGAGCAAGCCCGCATCACCGGCGAGATATCGTCAAGGATGGTGGATTATCTGGAAGGCAACTATCAATCTTTTGAGCAAACGCGGGTGGCCCGGATGGACCTGGAGTCGTTTAAATTTGTGGATTCGGCCGAGGTTTCCGGATTGATTTCGGATCCGACTTTTGTGGATTTTGCCAATGGTTATTTGCGGATTATGACTGTTTCCGGGCGGGGATCCCTGCAAAAAATGGAATGGCTGGTAACCGGGCAAACCGAGGGCGTTCAACTCGATAGGGCGGCAAATAACGTAAATATTTTTGACGCTAATTTAAAATCCGCCGGATCGGCATCGAACCTGAATATTCCGCAGAGTGTCTGTGCTGTGCGTTTTGCCGAAGATATCGCCTACGTTTCGGCCTGCGACGGGGATACTCTTCATCTGGTAAATCTCTCCTTGGCCGAGGATATCGGATTGGCGGGAGAAATTGGTACCGGGAGTAATGATTTTTATATTTACCCGTTAAAAGACCGCCAGCTGTTGGTCGTTTCAAAGAACAAGCGGAATATCGGTCTGTCGCTTTATGATAATAACCTGGCGGCCAAACCCGAGAAAAGATCGGAATACCAATTGAGCGATTATTGGGCGGACTTGGACGGTAATTATCGGGCATTTGCGGCGGACGACGCCAATAAGATATTTTTCCTGCCGGTGGGCCGCGGCGGCTACGTCTTTTTTTACAACAACGGGTTAATTGAGCTTCAAAAAGAGGTTGGTGATTTTATGGCGAGCCGTGTTTTTCTGAAAGATGGCTCTCTTTATATCTTATCCGAAAGCGGGGTCCAGATATTTGGCGCTCCCGAGTGGTCCAAGGCGGGCGAACTTGAGTTTGAAAATAATTAATCCGGTTTTTAAATCCGGGACAATTTCATGACGATATTGGAATCTTTTGCGCAAATACCGTTAATGTTTTATATTTCGTTGTTTTTTTTGCCGATCGTGATTTACGGTTACCTTGTATTTTCAAAACCCAAAAAAAAGATCGCGGCCGTGGCGGCCAACCCTGCCGATCAGCTGAAAGGCAAGGCACTTGATTTAAAACGCGAATCGATTTGTGTGTTGTTCCTGGGGTCGTCCATTGCTTTTGGCATGGGGCTGCTGGTGTCGCTGGGAACGCTGATCGGCGACTACAAGAACAGTCGCAATTTGTTTGCCGAGACTTTGCCGGCGGCGGCCTATCCGCCAGGGCTGGAGGATGTCTACCCTCCGGCACCGGTCGGAGGGGTTAAGCCCTGATATAAATACGCGGTCCAAAAAACAAAAAAATTATGGATAAAGAAACTTTTTTCCAGGAATATAAAGGTGTCGCAATTACCGCCGCGGCATTGATAATCTTTGGGCTGATTTTTTTGGTAAATTTCATGTTTTCGACAAAAAGCTTGTCGCTTAAAACACCGGCGGAGCCGATAACGATTAAGGCCGGCGAAACTTACCGGATCAGCTGGAATTACAGGAATATCGGGCGGTTGGGCTTGGTGTTATTTAAAGGTGATAAACCCGAATGGATTGTGCCAAACTATCCGGCCAGCAACGGTTTTTATGACTGGACGCCGTTTGTTTACCAGGATCCGGGGGCGGATTATCGAATTGCAATGTTTGAATATCCTTGGCGCGATGGCAATCAGATCGTTTACACGTCCTACCCGGTGGAAATCATCGGTCCTAAGTATTCATCCTGCGAAAGTTATTCGATCGAGAGCGAATGGCCCTATCTCCCCAGTAATTACAGCAATATTCACCGCGTTTTTATAACTAACGGCAATTGGACTGGCAATTTAGGCGGCCTGGTGGGAGCGGATGAAAAATGCGCCCAGGAAGCCGAAAGCCGAGGGTACGCAGGTAATTACATTGCGTTTATCGGAACCGATGACGTTTCCGCGGCGGAGCGGATTACGAGCGACGGCATCTTCATCGAAGCGGACAGTACCGATAATCTGGCCGAAGGGACGAGCTGTAACCGCATGATCGCGTCCAGCCTCAAGGGTTTTCTGGACAAGACCCGTTTATCCGGCGCGGTGGCCAAGGTTGAGTTAAGCGAGGCTTTTGCGCGCAAGTTGAGCAATGTTTGGTACGGGCGGCGTACCGCCCAGGTGGACACCGAATGTTTGCCAATCCCTGGAACCGGCGCGACCGGGGCGTTTTCGGGGACATATACCTGCCAAGATTGGGTAAATGAAAGCCAGGTGGTATATTCCGGTGAAATTCCCGATGAAGCCGACCTGCCGCGCTGTTATGATGCTTCCGGGAAAAGCATTCCGGCGAATTACTTTGGGGCTAGCGCCAGCCAGGTTAGTGATTCCGGCGAATACGGTATCGGCGGCGATACCTGCGAGGCCAGCCGCAGCCTGATTTGTATCGAGCAGTAGCAAGTTGACATTGGCGCGCCAAATTGTTATAAAGTAAGCATTCCGTAGAAAGCAGGCATTTGTAAGTCCTGCCGAGGATGCAAAATACCATAAATATTTTTGTATTCTTACGTCGGCGGAAGCCGGCGTTTCGGTTGAAAGGTCGTAAAATTAAGAAAATTTTGCAATTGCAAAATTTTTACAAAAGAAATGGCAATCAGCAAAGCAAAAAAGGAGGAAATCGTCAAAGAGCTGGGCGTAAAGCTTGGCAAACAGAAATCGACGGTGTTTGCGGATTTTACCGGTTTGAAGGTTAAGGATCTTTCCGTCCTCAAAGCCAAGCTTCGCCAGGGGAATTCCGAGTTCAAGGTGGCCAAAAAGACCTTGATGAGGGTGGCGTTCCGGGAAAAAGGCATTGACTTGGATCCCAAGACGCTTAACGGCGAAGTGGCGTTGGTGATGGGTTACGGCGACGAAGTCGCTCCGGCAAAGATGGTTTACGAGTTTTCCAAAACCAACCCGAATGTTAAAATTCTGGGCGGCATCCTGGAGAACAACATGTTGACCATCGCGCAGGTGACAAGCCTGGCCCAACTTCCCTCCAAACAGGAATTACTGGCGAAATTGGTGGGTACTATTTCGGCTCCCAGCCGCAATTTCGTGGGAGTGCTGCAGGGAAACATTCGCGGTTTGGTAACCGTGTTGTCGAAGATAAAAAAAGAAGCGTAATAATCATTAAATTATTTGAGCATTTGATCGGTGTAGTCATGAATTAACTCATTACTCATCAACTCACTTCTCATAAACTATTCAAATGGCAGACGAAACTAAAGTTGAAATTCCGGCAAAATTCGCCGACCTCGTGAAGAAAATCGAAGAAATGTCAGTTCTGGATTTGGCCGAATTGGTCAAGATCCTGGAAGAAAAATTCGGCGTCAGTGCTTCGGCCCCGATGATGATGGCCGCGGCTCCGGCCGGCGGTGGTGCCGCCGCGGCGGAAGAGAAGACCTCTTTCACGGTGGTGCTCGCGGGCCCTGGCGACAAGAAGATCGAAGTGATCAAGGTAGTCAAGGATATCACCCAGAAGGGTCTCAAGGAGGCCAAGGACTTGGTTGACGCATCCGCGACCGCCCCTCAGGTGATCAAGGAGAACGCCAAGAAAGACGAGGCCGACGAACTCAAGAAGAAGCTTGAGGCCGCTGGTGCCAAAGTCGAACTCAAATAGGACGTTTCCGTTATCTACAAACAAAAAAGGGCTCAAATGCCCTTTTTTGTTTGTTTTATGGATGAACGAGCGGATTATTTTGCGCTTAAAATAATCCTTGACACTTTTTATAAATGTTGTATTTTGATTCAAAGAATCGAGCAATCCGGTAGGATGAGATATGGACTTGGCTGATTTAGTTTTGTGGTTTTTGAAGATTAGGGATATCTTCACGAGTGAAGATGGAGAAAATATCACTCACGAAAACGAGGAATTGTTTCGGGTGATAAGAGTACTGGATCGTATAGATGAGGGGGGAAGTACTTATGAGGAGGAGCTTGTCGGTTTTGTACGGGACAGATATCGCGCTACCAAGGTGAGAGAATTTAACACCAGCAATTTTATTTGTATCCCATTGGCGGGTGTGGCAAAGTTGTTTTTAACAAATGGAGCGGAGAAGTCGAGCCAGGAAGGAGCTTTCCCGTCGGTTTTCCAATATTGCGCCGGAAAGGACGCTCATTTTAAAATTTTGGTCCTTGAAGGGAACTTTCTGAAAGATCCCCAAAGCGACGATAAGTATTATCTTGATAGCGGCTCTTTGCGGATCGAATACCTGGATTCAACAATCAAAATAGAGGTCGAAGGTGCCATGATCTTGATTAATCCAACCTTTGAGGGTTTGGATCAGGCCGTTATGGCTGTGGATAGTATAAGGTCTATGCAATGATCGCGTCGCTTTTTGATTTAAATTGGGAATATGGATTTGGCTTAAGCGAGAAGGTTAACCAAGCAAGGCGTAAGGAATGACGTTTAAGAAATTATTTGAGGTTCTGCTGTTGGCCGTTTCGGCCGTCGACGGATGATGGCAACGGATAACGTAGCCTTCTGGATGGCTGGCTCGATGGAGGGCTTGTTAGTGTGGCGGGTTACGCTACTGCAGTTCTCATTTACTACGGCAAAAAATGAAACCTATAACTTTTGCTTAGGGGGAAAATTGACCAGTTTGGCGGCGATCGAGATTTTGCCGCGACACGTTAGTTAGAGGTATGGCCAGCCTCTTTTTTTGTTATAAACAGTGATATTTTATATTAATGTTTGGTGTAAATTGCGGATATTTAGGTTTGTTTTAAATACGATTGTGGCCGGCCTTGACATTAGTTTTATGATTTGCTAATCTATCTTTGTTGGACAAAATGTTAACGAAACAAATACACCAAAAAAAACAACGGAGCGAATAGTTTTCTGCAAGCGAAACGCTTCAGGAAACTGCTTCGAAAGCAGTTTTTTTGTTGGCCGATTTTCAGACTGATTGAAGGGTAAGAACTTCTAAAATTAAATAGTTAGTTATTATTACTAATGGATCTACATCGAACCATTAGTAATTCCAAAAAAGTCTTTTACTAACAATTGTAACGTGAAGTTATTAATTGCTAGCCAAGGTAAATTGTTTAAAGGCAGATGGTGGATGCCTTGGGACTGGGAGGCGATGAAGGACGCAGTCTGTCTGCGATAAGCCTGGGGGAGGTGACAAACAACCTTTGAACCCGGGATTTCCGAATGGGGAAACCCTTTCCGGCGTTGAACCGGAAAACTCCACAACGCAAGTTGGGAGAGCGAACCTGCGGAAGGGAAACATCTCAGTACGCAGAGGAAAATAAAAAAAGCGTGCCATCTGGCACGAGCATTCTCTTAGTAGCGGCGAGCGAAAAGAGAGGAGCCCAAAACCGTTTGTATTTCAATCATGGGTAGTAGTGAGTTTGTGAGACATGAGTTGATGAGTTAAATGCTGAATTTAAGCTCATTACTCAAATCTCATTGCTAATTTACTATTTATGATTGAGATACAAGCGGTGGTTATAAGGTAGGAATATCTCAAGTTCGTCTTGAGCAGAGCCTAATAATGTGTAACGGTTAGCCCAACTACCCTGGAAAGGGAGGCCATAGCGGGTAATAGCCCCGTAAGCGAAAATCTTTACAAGCTTTGAATTCTTATCCTTGAGTACCGCGGGAAACGACAGTCCTGCGGGAATTCGGCTGGACTATACAGCCAAGGCTAAATACTACCCAGTCACCGATAGTGCACAAGTACCGCGAGGGAAAGGTTAAAAGTAGGGGGGTGACCCCGGTGAAATAGATCCTGAAACCATCTTGCTTACAAAGACTCGGAGCTTCGCCGCAAGGCGGGGTGACGGGGTGCTTTTTGTAGAACGAGCCAACGAGTTTAATTTATCAGTTAGTCTAAGCGTCTCTGACGCGAAGGCATAGGGAAACCAAGTCTTAATAGGGCGCATCCCGCAAGGGGTACTGATGGGTTAAGACCCGAAGCCAAGGCGAGCTTACCATGGCCAGGTTGAACCCCGCCGAAAGGCGGGGGGAGGACCGAACCGGTTGACTGTGCAAAATCTTCGGATGAGCCGTGGTAAGAAGTGAAAAGCTAATCGAGCTTGGTAATAGCTGGTTCTCTCCGATATAACTTTAGGGTTAGCGTCCTGCGTT
>Ga0172381_10001732_pt1 | contig 24926 bp, 51 predicted proteins | sample Leawel6488metaG_FD_119754 | JGI IMG/M metagenome (GOLD analysis project Ga0172381, IMG submission 119754) | Leachate microbial communities from a municipal landfill in Southern Ontario, Canada - Leachate well 64-88 metaG | ecosystem: Engineered > Solid waste > Landfill > Unclassified | place... | reverse complement strand
GACACTGGACATGAGGTACTGGACGATACTTGTGTGAGCCTCAACCCGCTTCACTAGTTCATCGAGTGGCTCCTTGTTGTCCGCAACATCAAGGACAAATTTATCCCTCAAGGTAGCTCGGCTTGCGAGCAAGTCTTCAGTCTGGTCCTTCAACTCTATCGGAGCACATACCTGTGCCCAACGAGTAAGACTAGAACTATGACTTCCCGGTAGGCCTCCCTGAGGCCCACTAGAGAAAGTCATCAAGAGCTTCACATCGTTGTCCTTAACCGGGGCCGAGAGCTTCTGAAGCTTCGCATAGTTCTTGTTGAATGCGCTCACCTCTTTGACAGCTGCATTCCACAAGGCGGCTTCGGCAGCTATCTTGTACCGGGCTGCTACCCTCAAGGCTAGGACATCAAGGACCATGCTTTAGGTGGCACGATAAGTAGACTACATCAACCCCAATAACTACAGAGAAGCCAGCTTACGTTTCCCTCGGTCTTGAGTCCGTGCTTCTTGCAATAGGCCAGGATCTTGTCGTCCGTCCCTTCGGGCACCACCAGTTGTCTTGGGTCAATACTCTCTGGGTACCCTCGGCTGGCCACATACCGGGGTGTAGCTGAGCAGACAATAAACTCAGGGAACTCACTACTGCAGTGAGCCTGAATACGTAGCCCATCGTGCTCATGCACGTTGTAGAGCATCCACTTGGGGGTCCCTTCTTCGGCACGCCAACCACCATCTGAGTTCAATGAATCACTTTCGATTCTGACTCCGTAAACCAAGTATGCATCTGTAGTCGTTCCCATAGATCACTCTCTACTTGCCCAACTATCAACCAAGCCGATGGCCTGACGAAGCGCCACGAAGTTGTTTGCAAAATCGATGCGAGCCTTCGACTCTGTATGGCCTTTCCCTTCGAACCTGTATTTGTTCACGGCCACAGTAATTTCCCAGAGATCAACCCGATGAGCGATACAGATGAATGGATCTCCTGTTACATCCTCATTCATCCAAACCCTACTCAAGTTTGGGCTGGACTTGAGCAAGAAGCCCAAGAACTTCTTGTCACGAGACCTGCGAATAGCCATTGTTAGTTAGTACCTTCACCTTTGAACACACGTTCGATAGTATGAACAGCCCAAGCCATCGCATCCTTGACCGGCATCTTGTTGAACTCAGCGTGACAGACACTACACTTCTTAGAGAAGATCTGGGTCTTGAGTGCGATAGTGTTGACGAGAACTCCATTGCACCCTGGGAGCTCGCAGGGAGGACCCACTAGCTCGAACATGGGGAAGGGGCACCTCTTGCTGAACTCCTCACCGTTGATCGTGTCATCCGTGTAGAAAAAGGTTTGACCGCAGGATACACAACTATCATACCTAGATAGCTTGAGCCCATCGGATTGGAGTCGAGTGACCAGAAGGATACCACCCTCGCACACAGGACACTTTGACTTATAGGCGCTGTCCTCACCATAGCGTTCGAGTTCAGCGTGCGCGACCCTGATCGGAGAGTTGTTGAGATTGTATGGGTCAGGCATGAGGATACTCTAAGGTCACAAGAATACCCTCAAGACGCTTTGGATCGTCTACCTCGTTCCAGTACTCGTCGAAGAACAGATCAAAGAGTGCTTCGGCTTCAGTCGCCGGCAATCGAGTTTGGATTGCAAAGGCCCACATCCAAGGCCGCTCCTCGTCTGGCTTGACTAGGACCGGCTCATGGAAGTACTCGTCGAGTTTGGTGAGTACTTCTCGTCCAGCCTCTTGGAGGACCTCAGGTAGCCTCTGAACTTCGTCTTCAATCACTTGGGACCTCATTCATCGTTGTCACAAATATGGCAGGGTCTAATGTGCCCATGATGGCAGATAACCTTGGCCTTCAATGCATCAAGCTCAGCCTGGACCGCTTTGAGCTTGGAAGGTTTCCTCTTTGGTCTCTCCTCAACATACCCGCGACCAAGGTCACCCTCACAAATCCACGCTGGGTTCTCTTTGACATGTTGAGTGATCACCGTCTGTTTTGGTGACAGGATTCGACTACCGCAATGATACTCAAGGAGGACATGGCCGTCGTTCTTGATCTCAACGACCAAGACATAGAGGATCTGTTGGAACCGCCCTTTGTACTTTTTGACGTAGGCCAGGAGATCCGGGGGTAGATCCCGTACTCGTAGGGCAACGCCCTTGCGCCAGGACCTTTTCTCTGGGGTACCGTACTCGAACCAAGACACTTACTTGCCTTTGAGGGCCGCTTGAACTCGAATCTTCATTGAGCGAACCCAGGCGATAATTGTACCTATGAACGGTAGCACTGTCACCAGATAAAAGGGAAGATCATGAAATGGGTTTCCGCAAAAGTGCATGATTGGTGTACACCAGTGAATGGACAAGGCACAACTGAAGGTTTTAACTCAAGTATTGGAAGAAGCGGCCAGGGAATTCAGTAACCACGGGTGCAATGACTTCAACCTGACCAAGCAGGGGCTGACCGCTGAAGAGGTTAATAGCTTCAAGGAAGGGTTCGTGAAGTTCATGAAAGACGATGACAAGTGGTATGAGTCCTCGGGTGACTGTGTCGAGGATTGGCTTGTGATGAGGTACCTAATCAAACTAGCCAAAGACGAGCTTGGAGCTACCTCATAATCTTACGTTGAACTTCAAAGGCCTCGATAACTGCCCGCATGCAGTCCACTGTGAAGTTGTCAGTGGGGATCTGCATCGATTCACCCTTACTGATGCTGATGCACAGATAGGGCTTACCGTTTGCGTCACATTGAAATGATGTAGTTCCTGGGCACTTGACCGACTCTCTAATAGCTCGTAGAACTTCAGGGGTTTCTGGCATCACTCTTCTCCGTCGTAGCCCTCCTCGGTCTCCCTCTTGATGATACCATCGAGTATGCCCATCATATCCTGGTGGTATCTCAACCAGGTCTTCCAGGGGCGGTCTTGACCACCCGCGTAGGAAGGCTTCCATAGGTTACCCCGACCCCGGAAGTTGTTCACAATCTCGAACCAGATCATCTCGGACACACCCGACAGAAACTCGGGTAGCTCTTCAGGCTTGACTGCGCCTTCGAGCGCCATCAACCAATGGGACCCTAACCCAAGCCCACACTCATCCCGGATACAACTGGCCAGGTAGTGGTCATGCCTACGACAATTTGAAGAGCCTTGGATGGTGCTCCGAATTGAGTAGATGTCCGTCCCCCTGATAAACGCTGAGGACAGATCCTCAGCCGTAGTTAGATTTTCGATAGGGGTTGCTGATGCCAACATACTCTGACATTCGGTCCAGTAGCTGGCAACAAGGGTCTTCAGGGATTCTAAAGAGGTTGGAAAGTCATCCCGCCAGGACTTAAACGGGTAGGCCATCATCGTCTGCCAAACATCCTCCCGGATTATGGCTACTTGGACCCGCACGTTCCTAATCCCAAAGGGAAGGTCTTCAGGCTCCGCTACCGAGGGTGACTGTATACTTGTACGGTTCTCTTTCCCGTAGCTCCAGTGACCTGGAACGATGAGCCGCTCTTCCCAGATGGCCTCCCAGAGCTGGTCGAAGTCCATGTCCCGAGTCACCGCGATGTCGTGACATGGGTTCTTCCCGACACTAAGCTCAAACATGTCCGTATGCAGCCCCTGGACCCAGAGGCGCTTGAACACGTCATCCTTGATCTCATCTAGTCTTCCGTAATCGTTATAGATTCCACGTATGGGGAACGTCCTTGGGAGGTACTTTGACGAATAGTCGCACGTAGCCTTCCCCAAGGTAGCCCGATAGTGCTCCGACACAAGGAGCGCCCGTACCGGGTCCTCGTAGGTGATAGGTAGGCCTGAGAGCATGCATACTTGATTGAAACTTCCCATATCGGACGAGAGATTACGCACACTTGGAGTGTAAAAGCAAATAATAATACCCATGACCCACTAAAGTAGTTGAGATCCATGCAATCAATGCGTAATACTGGGAATGGACTCTACGGCTAATAGGACTGACTTCTCAATCGATACCGAAGGTACTGTCTATCGTGACATGGGGGGTAAGTTTGTTCGGGTGAGTTGGCTTGAGGGGGGCACTCGGAAATTCAATAGATCCTTCGACGGTATCACTAACCAGAAGCTCAAACGAGAATCATTTCAACTGGTGAGTCAATGGGATGAGATGAAGCGCCTGTACCGGCTTGCTGAGCAGTATGACCTTGGTGAGGATGGAGTCACGTTGGAGGCAGTTTCCGATGCCGTGTTCTCCTCAGTGACAGCAGGGCTCATACCAAGAGATGTATTCGTCACACTCATCAACAAGATTAGCGGGACCGCCTTCATACAGGGCGTGAACTCAGCTGTAGACAACATGAAAACCCGCTCGGAGTAGGCAATGCCCTGCAATCACACCAAGATATTCAGTGGGAGACCAACGTTTCAGAACCCACCCGCGCCACCCAAGTTCGAATGGATCTGTCGGATCTGTCGTGAAGCTGGGTACCAAGACCAGATTACCTCAGGCCATGCCAACCCTGAGGATGACGATTTCGTTGACCGGGATGTATTCGATCATCTCAAGCCGTTTGCACGCCACCCTATTGTTCTCAATGCTGATCACTATACCTACCAAGTGGCATGGTCCGAGGAGGATAGCGAGTTCATGGGGACCTGCATCGAGTTTCCAAGCCTGAGTTGGCTTGACAAAAATCAAGACGAGGCCTTCAAAGGTATTCGTAGAGTGGTTCTCGATTACATCAAGGATGAGGCAAAAGGAAAGTAAGTCATGGAAGACCTAGAAGTTGTTGAGAGTGCAACAGGGGTCGAACTACCACTACCCATGAGCACGGATCTAGTCGTAGTGGCGCGCAACTCCAGTGAGATGGCCCTAGCCCAGCAGAAGCTCCTCACTTGGGCTGATGCAAGGATTGAAGCCGAGAGGGATCTACTCACCGAAGCTGAGACCAAGCTCGCCAAGGCCCGGGAGATGAAGCAGCGGACCACTACCTATGCCAACCGAGTCATGCTCGCACGGGGGAGCGTGAGCTACTACGAGAAGATCAAGTTGGCCCTGGAGGCTGGGTATTGCATTGTACCCAACTTTCCCATCGAACTCATTGCCATACGTACTACGAAGGCCTCGCCTACTCTTAGAGACCACACCAACGAGCAAAAGGCCATGATGCTAGCACCCGGCGAGGGTCGATATGTGGACCCAATCCCGAAGATGTCCACCCGGGTCGAGACCGAGGAAGGAGAGAAACCCAAGAGGGTTCGCCATGCGGACCACTTCAGAGAGGTTACCTTCCCGGCTAGTCTGGCTCGCATTGAGATCCTCGAAGACCTCGACCGAGCCCAAAAGCTGAAGCTATTCGACGCCATCGGTATTCTACCCAGTACTCGACGCAAGCCTGACCCGATGCTGATTGGTCAGATCTACCACAGACGAGGTCAGTTCAGCGTCAAAACAGTCTCATTTTTGATCACCTGGTGGATTGACACATCCACCCTGTAATATTTTACTTACCTAACTTTATATGTATAAGGTTGTAACCCTGTTCCAAAGGAGTAATGATGAAGACTCTCAGTAAGATCTCGATTATTGGTTTGACTCTTGGACTTCTTTTAGCGGTTGGCTGCGGGTCGAGCCCGCAGAGTGATGTGACGGCGGGGTCCGAATCCCAACTGAATGCTACTACTACCCTCGCGCCTACCTGCCATAACCCTCATCGGATCACCTGTGATGTCAACAAGGATACGTCCGAAGTCGAGTTTTGGCGCCACTATTGCAGCACTACAGTACTCCCTCTTTACCCGACCCTATGCGGTAGGACACACACAGTTGAATTGAAGACCTGTATCTGCAACTTTGCCGATACATTTACCCCCATCTGTGTCCCAGCCGCCTACACTTATTTGAGTTGCATCCGGAGAGTCAACAACTTCGTATGCCTAGACTCAGACCTTGAAGGCAACACGGGATTTTTCCCCTGGATTGGGACTGAAGAGTGCCTTGCTGAGCAAGAGGTCATGTTCAGCCCCTGTTCTAACTAGCGATGCTTGATCAGGTTGAGGTTGGCTTCAAGACGCCTTGGAGCCAACCTCAGAGATCACACGGGCACGTTCTGAACCAGGGAGCAAGGACCGTTGATCCGAGAGCTGTCGGAGAGAACCCGAACACCGGTTACCGTATCAACACCCTCTTGACTAGGGTGGATGAAGAACACCTCCTGACTTTGATTGGACACCCATACCTGACCAGGAACAACATTGCTATATCTGAAGTAAGATCGGTAGATTGTCGTGGTATGCCACAAGAGAGTGAACCTATTTCCGATAGGCCTGACGAAGAACGCTCCGCTTTCGAAGTGAACCTTGTTCTCTTCTACCCGGCTCACCCTTTGAATTTCGAGAGTATATCTGTCAACCCAATACTGACCAACTTCAACCCTTAGACTCAGTTCATCCGTCTTCATGGCTAATACTTACACCATCTTGAGTGCAGAAGCTATCTTCGTGCTCGGTAAACCCGAGTTCCCTTTTTTCGGATCATGTTAAACGGAACCTTTGGGTTATTGACATCAGAACCCTTTTTATCCACCAGCGTCAACCAGTGCTTGTACAATGGCTCTAGCGCCACAGATGGTACTTGCCAAACTTCTACAGGGGTGTGACCAAAGAAGACTCCAATAACCCAGCTAGTGGTCTTCCTATACCTCTCGATGAGAGCTGAGCAGACCCTCACTGAAACTGAGACATCAGGCAGTCTCGACTTGACTAGCCCATTTCTACACTTGATGTTTATGGTCTTCAGCTCAAAAGTATGACCAAAGTCATCTATAGCGTCATCCCCTCTACCTTGTATCACACGAAGGCCAAACATAGTGCAAAGCAGTAGAGTCTTGTACCCACCCTCATCAAATACATTGAATATACCAACCTTATTAGCCTCTACCTCTAAGGGAGCAACTAGGGATACGAGGTGCGCGACATCTCTTTGAGGAGTCATAGCTACTACCGGAGGCGGATCTTCTTCCTCCTCTTCCTCGAATAGCAGCGAGGGTTCTTCACTGCTGCTATCCTCTTCATCCCACTTCCTAAATATAACCCCAGTACTCATAGGCTGGTAGTTACACCGTTTTCAACCACCGAACTCCGTTCCCAGAGTCTCCTCAGGTAGATTGATACCCGCTTGATCCTTCCAAGTAACAACGGAACGCCCAAGTCTATCAATCAACTCTACAGCCTCAGCTGGGACGTCGTTGGAGATGAGTGTGCACGTTTCCAGCAGCTTGTCAATGATATGGAAGCTACGGGCTGCTATCGAAGTTTCTAAGTTGATAACTCGGTAGATCGGCCCGAACCACGAGAAGGCATAAGTACCGTCGTCGCACGCGAACCAGTCGATATCTCCAATACAGTCCCGCCCAACCTGGATCTTCCTCATCAACTCGAAGGCTTGATGAGAGACACCTAGACGTTTCTTCGTATCACAGAGGACACTCCCGATACGAGTCTGCCCCATCGGTATCCAACCAAAGTCCTTGCCCACATTATTCTCAGGGTCCTTGGGTTCAATGATGATCAGGCCCTCGTAGGCGACCACCCGTACCTTCAGCTCACTCGAGTTTTGTTTCTGACCCCACTGCTCTCTCCAGGTATCTTTTGCGTGATCACTTGGAGTCAATTCGACGCTGTTGGTCACTAGCTCAGGGTATCCCATGTCGAGATGCTGCTGAATGATACGCTTCATCCTATCCTGAGCCTCACGAGGGGTGGGCCCGCATATTCGAATGGGCTTATCCTCAGTCCAAGGGAAAGGCCTGCAGGAGGCCACCCAGGGCTCTTCCCCAGGTTGGTTCAAGTACTTGAGGTTACGGTAGATCGCTATCTCAAACTTCATGACCAGTCACCACACTTCTTTCGACGTCTCAACTCGAGCTTAGCTAGACCTATACCAAGTAACGCTGCAGAAACCAAGCACCCAATGAATACGAGGGACTCTTTCATGTCTTCTTCTCACCGTGAATGACGCGCAGGTTGGTGGGTTTCTTCCCATCGTCAGGACCGGACCACCCGGTCTCCACGTGATGAAGTATCGTTGAGAAGTCCATCATCGTTTGGGCTGCCGATTGACCATTCTCTAAGTACACCTGTGCGATGAGAGCCATCATCCCGTTGGCCACACATACTCTGACCCGCGCCTCCTCACCGGGGTTGCGTGCCTTTATCAAACGCCCTGGCTTCCCTTCATTGGGAATCAGCCCTTGGCTCCCGAAAGCCCCATAAAGAAGGCTCTCGAAGGTTTCGGCCAAGCTCTCGTAACCATCGTCTCGAGCATAATTCTCTTCTTCCTGTGACAGATTGGCCATACTGCCCAAACCGTATCACAGAACAGGACCCTGGTATTCCAAATAGGTGTATACTGGGGGCCTGTATGCCCAATAACAAGCAAAGAGTACGAATATACTCCAATGGGGAATTACTTTGTGAGCCCCTCGTTGACAAAGTCCCTGACCCCACGAGTAAAGACGGGACTATGCTCATCTTCCCTGACTTCAACCTATTTGTCAGGCCCAAAGAGATGTTCACAACACGGGCCGGGGGTCACCACTACCACGAGGACCTCAAGCCAGGGTTCTATGTTTGGGTCAAGTGGGGAGAGTTTATTGTCAATGATTCAGCTTGCTTGCATTGGAGTAGCCAAGTTGAACGGGTTCTATTCGATGATGTTGAGCCGCCTCCACTTGCTGGTTGACGCCTACATAGGCCTTCAGATCACCCAGGGGCGGTCATACCTCGACACTCGACGTATCATCAGCATGTGTAGACGCTCCGTCACCATATTGGCTGTGACCGCCCCAACAACCCCCGCGCGTCGACACATCTCATTCTTCAAGTCATCCCAAACCCGATTGTAGATGACCCAGTCCCCAAGCTCATACGTTATGGGACCAGTCCCACGCTCTACCTCAGCCTTGATGTACCTCCGAATGGATTCCTTGTACTTTTCAGAGATATACATGGTTCAGAGATGGAGGTCAGCCCTTGAATGCTTGGCATAGGGGCAGTCATCATCGATCTCGTTCAATAGTACAACTTCAAGCCCACAATGTTGACACCTTACGCTGACCTTGACCCATGCGGCAACCGGGACCGCATGGGTTGGCTCAAACATGAATATCCACCGGTTATCAACGCCGAAGTGACGACGGTGGCATACTTTTTGATGATCACGCACCAGCTGCTCGAACTTACGCTGAATGGTGTCCGACACTCCACAGAAGGTTGATATCGGCCAAATATCCTGCCTGTCAATCTCACGGTCTTCTATAGGAGCCATAATGTGGCGTTCATAGACTTCGAACTCTGTGATAGGGGGAGACGTATCACCATCGCAATAGCGACACCTCTGACCCGATAGGGACACATGATGGTTCTCGCAGAACACCCTCTCAGACCCATCCTTCATGATCGTGATGAAGTGATGCTCAGGCTGGCCCCTAACCGTGTAGATACCAACCCCATCAAGTGTTGATTGATGGCACCTTCCAGTTCCATCAATCTTCTGAGGTTTTAGAACCAGGTATAGTTCATGTCGCCCAAACTTCCGAAGGTCGGCATACGGGACCGCATGCATCCAGAGTTCCTTGATCTCCCAATGGCAAGCAGCATTCAGCTTGCGGACCCACATGTGGTCCTTATACTCGTAGGCATATTCTACTTCCTCAGGCATGCTGGGCCTCGATACTCTCGAACTTTTGAACTATCAAGAGGGGCTTCCCTGCAGGGGTGCTCAGGACCACCTTGCCTACTTGATTAGGCTCTTCCAAGAGAGTCAATTTACATTCGGGTAGTGCTTGCCGGAGCACCTTGCTTACCATCCCCAACGCCTGTTGATACTCCAAGAGTGACACCGGATCACCATCCGTACTTAGTTCAGTGATACGCGTGGTATAGTCATCAGTTTTCGTGACGACGCTCAATAAGCAATCGTTCTTTGCTGACACCTCAGGGTTTGACTGAAGCCAAGTGATACTTGCCCACCCACTGTCTTTTGCCTTCCACTCGAACCATTCTCGCACCCATTGGTCAACTTGGGTCTTTGGTGGGTTCTGAGACCGATTGTAGATCTCCAATACTTGAATTGGAGGGATCTGGATACTGGGTTGCCCGTTAGTCTGATCAAATGGTTTCGGAAATCTTAGATGATCCATGGAAACCAGTACACCATCATATAACTAATTCTCGCCCCAAAGGGGTCAGCTGACGAGTTGAGTCATCCACGGCTATTCAGGCCACCCGCTTCGTGAGATCACATGCTCAATCTCCTCATGAATCTCAGTCGCTTCATCGAATGAGACTAAGTGCTTCTTTGCGATCTCTTGGATTCTGGCGTTGATTCGCTCGGTTCGTGCTCTGAACTCTTCTAGCCTTCTGGCCAAGTTATCGTCATGCCACCGCTTTGCTTCAACCCAGCGTGGAGCCGACTCGGGAGCGATACAGTCAAGCATTACTGTACCGCAACTACCTACCTCCCCAGTGATCTTCAACGCGCAGAACCCTGCATGAGTCCCATTCTCGTGAAGGGACTCAATAAACCCCACCTCACCCAAAATACGAGCATGCATGTCTGTCGGCTGCTTGACCACTCGGACGATATCACCGACTGAAAATGGCATGGTTAGCTCCAACTGAGGCTCCTTAACTATCACGCCCCTTGAAAAGTAGCAACGATTCAGTGTATGTGAAGATCAATGGCAACCAACGGACCCTGCCCTTACTGTGGAGCCGGGGACTACTACTTCTTCGTTTGGAAAATAGATGATCTTAGGTGCTCCCGATGTGGTAGTGGAGAGAACCACGGGCACGAAGGAGTTTTTACCCCAGTCGCCTGTGGCCCTCTCATTGGATTCTGGGTACGGCTACGCCGGTGGTGCTGGCTCAAGGAGGCTCACACCCATCGGACCTGCTCTCGATGCCACGGGAAGTGGATCTCACCGCCGGTCGGGGTCAAGGGAGAGCCCATGCTGACCAAGCCTAAGAAAACACCCAAACTCAAGAACCGATACCAGCGGGACCCAGTTATATGACCGGCTCCCGATCATACCTAGAGACTCGGTTGACTAGTTTTGGTTCCGGCTCCCCTACTGGTAGATTATCAATCACGTTGTACTCGATTCGACTGAACTCGACCAGATCATGGAGAATGACCACGCGCGATGAGTATACATAGTAGTTATCGAATAAGTAATTCGATATTGTCAGTATCTTGGTTGAGACAGCTTCGCCAACATCCAACTCCCCAAGCAACTCACCGAGAGTACGCTCCAACTCCTCAGCTCCCTCAGGAGAGAAACCATCCTCCTCAACGGTTGGCCACTCAAACCCATAAAACAGAACTGTTCTATTGGGTTGGACATTGAGTACTACTTCAATCATATCACTGGGTCCCTCTCGTACCTCGAGATCCGTTTGATTGGGTTTGATGCAAGAGAGTTACCAACACCAATGTCAAATCGAAGCCAATAAGTGTATCCGTCGTACCGCTCAACCTTGATAGTCCACTCAACGCCTGGGTATACGTCAATCAAGCGACCCGCTATATTCATCAGGATCTGACGATTCGATCCACCCTGGTCCAGAATTTCATTCAAGTCTTGGAATAGCTCAGAAGGCCCATCCGGGCCAAGGGTACCCCCTGCGCTGAAGACCTCAAAGTCGTCTTCAGACTCTCGGAATACAACCTCGATAGGCATCCTATCTGACTCGGTAAAAGCTCCGTTGGGGGCTTTCGAAGAGGTCCCTTCGTCCGCTCATGATGTTCGATATAGAGGACCTACGTTGAGGTAACCAGTCGTGAGCTTCAAGCCGAGCACAGATAGTGTCAAACTCAATCGTGTCTTGCTTCATAATGCACACAATGCGTTCAACCAGAGTTTTGGGTTCACGGTCCTTCGGTACTACCTCAAGAGATCGCAGGTGAGCTACTGATGTCCGCGCATGAACCACTGGAGGGTTTGGCTCAGGTACCTCCAGTGGGGGCTGCTCTGAAGTAACTGTCTCCACTGCCTGACGCGTGTGCTTTCTCTTGGGTACAGTACCTGCCAGCTCACCCAAGCCCAATGCTTCCAACTCCTCAGGACTCAACTTCGAGATAGCCCTCTCGCGTGCCGCCTTCTGAGCCTTTATGGGTTCAGCCGCCTTACGCTTCTCCAACGACTTCTGGACTGATATCGACCCTATAGCCCCAACACCAATCTTGAACTCGGTCAGGAACAAGACCTTCAGCTTCTTCGATGCTGGTCGAGCCGCTATTATCAGTGGCTCCCCATTCGAAGGGTTCCGAGCAAGTCTCTCAGCCTTCGGAGGGGTATTGACGAGCTTGATCTTGAGGACGTTTGGTATGCTGACTTGTCGGTGTTTCTTCAGGTACCGCTCGAGTACCTTCCTCTGGGCCTCCAAAAACGCCCTAACAGCAGTTTTGGTTACCTGGAAGTCTCCTAGTTCAGAGTGAATCTCAGCGATATAGTCAGCCTTAATCATAATTTACTTGAAAAGTACCAGAGCGGTCGATACTTTTCAAGTAGATTCATGAGTATTCAGTCCAATTCTACCATCAGGTAGTAGCTCGCCTTCTCTGGGTCGAGTTTCAGCTCCTTGAAAAAGGCAGTTAGAGCACCAAGGTCTATCAAGTTGAACGCCCCGCACGAGTTCGTCCCACCCTCGGCTATCAAACCTCCGAAGACCCAGTTCTGATCCTTTTCCCTGTCATTGTACTTGAGAGGAGCCTTATGCTCATACTTGGAAAACTCACCATAGGCCTCATCTAGAGAGATATGGTGCTTGAGGGCATACTCCCTGAGTACCTCTGAGTAGTCCATTTTGGGGACTAACTTCACGTGAGACCCGCAAGAAGGGCAGTAGCTCTTCCCGCTAACCACTTCATGATTCGAGTTCGAAAAACACTCGAATACTGTCCCGTTAGCCGTTTTTGATACTTGATGGCTCAACAAATATCCGTAGAATATTCTCCCGTAAGCTGTTTTGCTCATCGCAAACCTCGAAGTGCTCCCGCCTGAAGCACAGGGACTTTGCAGCCATCGTTGGCGATCTGCCACCTGGACGCACATTCAATAGGGGTTACCGTCGGGTTACCGTTCTTGTCCTTCACTGACAAGCTGCAAGAGACATAACCATCACCATCAGTATCCCGGTTCATGCACGAAACCCCGTATATCTGGATGCCCATGGATGCAGCATACGCTTTAGCCTCATCTTCAGCTGTCCCGCGCGATGAAGAACAGCCGTGGAACACTAACCCAATGAGGATGGCCGCCACGATTCCGATGATAGATATGACAATAATCAGCTCAATGAGGGTAAATCCGCGTTGTATCCTGGTCTTCATACTTGATTCCTTGGAGAGTTACGCTACTAGAACCCAAAACGCTAGTCAAGCAACCAGTACCGGTGTATTACCAATTCAATGGGTGACCACAGAAGTGCATACCTGTTCGGGGAGCTATTTCGAGAGTTTGCTCGGGATGACCTCAGTAAGGAAGATTTTGCTTTAGTAATGTGGAAGTGCATGGAAGAGCTAGACTTTCACTGGAGTGAGATGCGAGCCAATGAGGCACTCGAGAAGTTTGGTCTCGCCAGGAGGCGTATAGATCCTGAATACCCTACAGAAGGGGAAGTTTGGTTCTACGGACCAATGGGTAAAGACCAGACCTGAAGGGTAACTCTGAACTATGGCCAGTTTCGTTGCAGGTAATCCAACACCAAGACACAAGGATGGTGCCCCTCGAGAAAAGGTGGACTTTCTGAAGGACAAGTTGGGCCAGGACATCAGGGTTGGCTCATACATCGCCTATGGGCACGCCTTGGGTCGTTGTGCCTCTATCAAGATAGGACGCGTCCTAAAGCTAACCTCGAAGCCCCTGGACCCTCTTACCTACTCATCTTCGCCCCATCGTTTGTCTGTCGTAGGCGTTGAGGATGATCTCAGTCACTACGACATCAAGAAGTATCCGCTCACCCTCAGCAAGCTGGGCACTCTCATGTACCCAGATCGTATCGTTGTTCTCGACCCACTCAAGGTACCAATCGAGTACAAGGTGCTTCTGGACGCCTTCCAGTGGCCCGATAAGTCCAAGAAGAGGACTAGGGCTAGATCACCCAAGGCCGCTCATACCGCGATAACCTAGGGGGGTCAGGAGCCTGCACCACCTCAAAGCTCTTAGGTATCCGCAACTCTGGAGTGTCCGAGTACATCGGTTTGCATTGGAACTTAGGCTCTGGCTCAACCGCTGAATACCCGATAATCAGGCTCCAAGACCTATTATCGGCCAGTGATGTTTTGATCCCGGCCCGCGTCACAATGAAGAGGGTCCCGTTCGGTACCAATAACCACTTGTCTCCAAGGAACCTAAGAAGTTGGCCTACCCGGTTGTTAATCAACCTTGATAGGTCAAAGTTCATTCCGCGTGCTCTAGACCATCTGTCGGTGAACTTCACAACAGGTAGCATGAGGTTCAAAGGGTCAGTCAGCCCCATAGTATCACTCAGATTGAAGTGGTATGTGATCTTCCCATCTACATTATTCCACTCGATATGCCACTTCTCGAGTCTGCGCTCGAAGTTAACCAAGACCCCACCCATCCCAGTTGATACCACTGGAACACTGCTATCCGTCCTAGAGCACTTGAGAGCTTTCAGTCCATCCAGGTTCTCTGGGGTCTCATACCATTTGATGTGAATGGGCAGGGGCACCGAGCGAGTCGTACCATGGTGCGACAATCGTTGTCAATCTCAGTGATCTTGGTGTAAAGTGCTACCCCATGGACGACGACGAAGGTTTCTTGATGTACGTGGACCTGCACTCGGAGACTGATTTGGCCTTGTTCAGTCGCGAAGACGTCATACGTCTTCTAACGCTCGCCAACGTCCCCCCAAGCTCATGGTATGTACCAAACAGAACCTTCATCAGCGTCCACTCTGACATCGCCAGGCCGCTCATCAAGCGTGCCAGAAGACACCTCAAGAGGTTGAAGACACCTCAACTCGAGCTCCCCTTCAGTCCAGACAGAGGGGCAGAGGACTACCTCCTATGACGAAACGAGAAGAGAAGCTAGCTATAATCGAACTACACTTGCGCAAGTATGCGTCATACCCTTGGGAGCACCATAAGTCTAGAGAACGTGCAGAGCTATGCCTAGCTGAACTAGATGCTATCGACAACGACATTGGGACTCGCGTGCTTGAAGGTACTGCGCCGCATCATAAGGGATGAGTAACTCAGATCACCCACTTGCGCTCGTACCGTGACAGTCGACGAGGTGTGGGTTGAGTCTTATCATTGAGGTACTCTGTCAGCTTCACGCGCCTTGCTTGACTCCCCAAAGCGAATCGAAGCATATTGGCTTCAAGTACACTACTTGGAAGAGCATGAATATGCAGGGCCGAGCAATGCCAGAAGGAATCAGCCTCACAGTGCATGCAGACGTACCCTAGAAACTGACGGCTGGGGTCATCTGCTGGTGCCACTTGATGCCCGGTATAGATGACATGTTGACGAATGTCATCTACCATCCGGACTGGGTCATCATAATCCATAGATCTTATGCCTACACCGAGGATTAAAGGCGAACGGCCCATTTGTCAGATGGGCCGCTCAAGCCTTAGTTACTCGCAAGGTTCCAATCCCTAGCGACTGATGATGGCTGGTCTGATCCTCAGTTCCCCCGTGCCCTGATCTTGAATTACTTCAGGAGGTAGCGTATAGGGGAACTGGAAACCAAACGAGTGTGGGGAGCATAGCCAACTCCGAGCGCCAAGGCAAGTCAGATCAATCAAAGTGTGACTGTTTCAGTCAACCGACATTCCACAGGCATTCCATCAACCTCAGATGGAATGCCTACCAGATCTGGCGTAGATACTATTACAATAAGGGTAAAACCATCCTCTGAAACCCGAACATAATCAAAGCCCGGTAATTGCATCCTTCGAAGCATATCGGTCAGATGCTCCCGTCGAAGCCCAATCTCACTGGGATTGAAAAACCGTCGAATCTCCTCGCCAGGCTCAAGTCGATAGGCAGGATGGTCCGACCCCATCTCAACATACCATGACGGCAGAGAGGGCTCCCGAAGGACCACTCCGGGTTCAGGGTAGACTCGACGGACGTACCAGTGGTGCCCGCGTGGGTCGACATAGTCACCACATTGAGGCTTGTCCTCTTGGAACACAAGATATGTCCAAGTCACGTGCTGAGGGTGGTTTATGATCATACTGTGAACCGCTCAAGCAATAACTGCTCTACGATTGAAGGGGTTGATCCGAGTAAGTCAGCAAGAACACCAGTACTAAGAATCTCTCGAGGTATCAAGCGGATCAAGCCCACCAACATCTGAGCTAGCACATCTCTTGACAAACCAAGCTGGGGGTGGATCTTGAGGTACTCTTGACGGATCTCTTCCATATCACTATCACTGAGAGCGCCAGTTTCTCGTACTCGTTCGTACTCACGAAGCTTCCTCATGTCAGCAATGTTGTTCAAAGAGGTCTCTGCAAGCTCCACGAGGGTTTCATCTATGATCCCACTGTGCAGTTTGAGGGAGAGTACCTTCAAGCAGAGGTCTTCGTTGCCTCCATAAAGGATAACGAGACGCACCCGACCCTCATCGTCTAAGTACTGCGCCTTCAACTGCGCCTTGACCTCTTCAATCCGGACACGAGCTTGAGCTACTGCTTCTTCGTCTACCTCAGCAGGTGGGCGAGTACTCAAAGGGGCTAGTTGGTAGTACTGCGCCCAGGAGCTATGTTCCTTTGAAAGCTTGTTGAGTGTTACATCGGGCATGTAAACCACTACCTGTCGTGCTTCCGCAATAGCCTCTTGCTCGACCTGGGATCGCTCTTCAAGGCTACGATTGGTTACTAGATTCTGAACCCCTCGTAGGTCTGGGCTAGGAAACTTTGGAACTGAATTCCAAATATGCGGCAACAAGTCTTCATAGGGTGTGTGAACCTCTGAATCTGCATCAAAGAGTCCAATCCCAAATATGAACTCATCCGACAACTCACTGATGCTACCAAGGGACGAGGTAATCCCAGCAACCGTATCAATAGAGATCTCTTTTTGGGCCTCTACTACAGGCTTACCACCACGAGGGTTAAACACGAACCTGACTTCCGGTGATAGAAGAGGTCCTTTGCTTAGGTTAATCTGCCTCAGAAACTCCATCTCACTCAGGTAGGCAGATCGTACCTCTGGAGGTAACCGACTCACGAACTCATCATGAGTAACCCCCTCTTCTGCCTCTAGTTGAGTAGACTCAGCTTTTTCAATCAGCTCCTCAAAGCTATGCTCACGAAGGCTTGCTAATTGCTTCGCTTTGGTGTGGAACTTCTTACTACTTACAGCTACTTCGAAGGTCCACTTGCTTCTGTTTGCAGGCTCCATAGATTGTCTCTACACCGGGACAACCTATGACCACTCCGATTCGAGCTTGAGAACTCTCCGAGCCAGTAGGATGATCCCCCGCTGAGCCTCTTCAGGAAGGTTCTTCGGTGGGTTCACTGGCAAACTGGAATCATAAATTCGAGCCTCAGCCCAGGCTCTCGAGAAGTCGATATTGTCAGGGAACTTAGGTCCCTTCTGGTCTTGGGCGTAAGTACCAGGGGCCGGATGCCCTGAGACGTTCTTGACTCGACGGTTACCCTTTGACATGGGATCACCTATCCCTGTTTTGCTTAGCCAGTTCAGCCATGGTGTCCACAACCCTCTCGAGCGTATCTGCCAACCGATTTATATCACGTTGTTGGGACTCAAGGCGTCGTTCGATTGCATTAAACTCACGTCGATACCCGTCTGCTAACAGAACAACACTGACCATGAACAGTAAATAACTTGAAATCCGTAGTGCATCCTTTCGCATGAAGATCATGACTTCACCACCGAACGGTGCAGGCCTTCATGAAGAGCCCGCAACAGACGACACCAGGGACCCGCTTCATACCCACCGGATTGGTAGCCTCAAATTCTGTCGCTGACCAATCGCTCATGCACGCAAAGAAGCCATGCCCACGGGTCTGTACCTCTGTGAAACCACTGTACCTGAGGGCTCTACGAGTATCAGCCTCGTTCGTCCAGGGTAGCATCCAGGCAATAAAGATGAGGACTGATACTAAATTTAGTATGAACTTCATGCAGATCAACTACACCGGGAACTAGATCACCCAAGAGCGCTCATACCGTGATAACCTACGAATAGGCTGGTCACTGGGTAGCTTGACATCGACAAGTAATGGGATCGCGCACTGGGGCGTCACCCAGACGTGATGCAAATCATCTCGGGCGCTTACAGCTTTCATCCCTTGGCAAGGGGTCAGCTCGTTGGTGGAGCTTGCGTATGCGAGCCCCAAGTGTACAATCCCTTGCGGAGTAACACCCTGTTGTACCCAGAAGATTCCGTACAGGTTCCCATCTAGGAAACCATACTCAGTATCTAAGGCTGCCAAGTTGATCAAATCCTGAGCACCTATAGTGAGCTGATCCCATAACGGTTCACTACTCCACTCGCTAATGAGTTTGATGAGCGAGATCCTATCACGACAGAGGGAGTAAGCTTCAAACCCCGCCCGCTGATTGTTAGTATCCTTGTAGTCCAAGCACACAACAACAGAGGTATTGGTATGGGTGTGAAAGGCCGGCGGAACCTTCCCATCCGTTATCTCAAACCATCGAATGGGCTTGATGGTCACAGGACCCTAGCCTTGAGAAAGGTCTTGCCCGGACCCCACACGACCTCGTACAGCTCGTCAAAGCCCTCAGCTAGGGTTGGGGCAACGAACAACTTCGCCTTAGTCAGGATGCCAACACGAGGTATGCAGGCCTTACCAGTCCTCATAAGATTGCGTGCCATTGACTGCTCAACCGTGGACTTGAAGTGATAACCCAGCACCCGAGCCGAATACTCTCGCCCAAGCAGTATCAGCTCAGCCCGTTCTTCCAGGGTTACGTTCGTGTTGTCCACGACTGCTGACTGACCGTTACTCAGAGCCCCGCGAATGAGCCGTACTTGCTGTACAGCCTTCGAGACCCCAGTCCTTCGATCTCCAATCATAAGGTCTTTGCTCACAACGACATGGTTCGGAAGCTCCAAACCACGGAAAGTAGTCTTGCCAGCTGCCTGAAGGCCCACGAAGATGATTAGGTCCATAGAGACAGTATTATGACATAAAAGCCAGGACGAAGTCAGCATACTCTGTACCCCGAGGGAGGTTCCTGTCAATGTGAACCCGTCTCCTCATAGCCATACTGACTTCGTTCTTCTTGGGGTTGAACCCCTCCTTCTCGAAGCTCCTCCAGTAGAGCCCACATCCTCGTTTCTGCCACGCAGGAACGTTGTTGAAGTTGATCCCGTGCTTGTGCAGTATCTCGTTCTTCTCACTGAAGGTCTTGCCCTCAAGAGCCTTCGTCGCCTCCAAGGCGCTCTTGCCAGCCTTTCTCAAAGTCCAGTAGCACCAGGAGTTCAGACAGCATCGGGTGGCATCCGCCTGCCTCCACCGGAAGTAGTCAATCACATCATTGTTCGAGACACCAACCCACACGCGACTATCGAAGTGAGCTGCATGACTCAACTGAACCGAGAACACTGAGGAGGCTACGCCCGCCGAGATTGAGACCAGCTTCTCGATCTCTCGACCAAATAGGTCAGTATCGAGAGGGAGGAGGACCGAGATTTCGTCCGACTCTGTGAAGGCATAAATCCCGCCTAGCTCGACCAGTAGGGCAAGAGCCGTCGCCACCATGTACTCGTGGAACTTGGAGTCAAACGGATGCTCAAACACCTTGGTCAATCGAGTGAAGCTCCGCCCATCAACACGAATAACCATCCAAGCTCCGGGAAGGACCGCCATCGAGTGGTAGCACTCAAGCCGTCGCATCCGATCATCTAAGCTGTCAGACTTCATCTTTGGGCCGCTTTTAGTTAGGGGCTCACAGCATGCTATACGTTTGGCCCTAAGTCAAAGCTATCTTGGACTATCTTCGGGGTGTCCCCATCGGTCTGTCGCTTGGGTTACAGGTCTTTTGCGCCCAACCGAACTAGGATCACGTAGACGATCCAGTTCAGACCACTCGAAGCCCACCCGTCAACTAACCAACGAAGCAACAGAGGCAAGGTAGTATTACTCAAGCCAATAAGGGACAGGCCGAAGCCCACCCAGAAACCCATGCACATCGGGCAACAGAGGAACTTCGACCCTGTCAGGTTTTCGAAACCCCGTCGGATAGGTGCAAAGAGCTTGGATTGCGTGATGATGGTCGTCAGACCAACCACGGTCAGAGCCCACTGCAGCATCAGTCTTCCCCACCCGACGGGTATCGTTTGCTACCGGAGCAGCAACGACGTAGAAGATTCACTCTCCAACTGGTAAGTTTGCTCATAGAGAATCCTTTCCACTATGCTCGAATAGAAGCGCCTAACTAGACGGCATAATTACTTCGATTATAACCCCTTACACCAAAAAGTGTAGAACCTATCGGTCGGTTCCTGAGCCTCTGATCCTACTTTGTAGGATATTGTAATTGTTCGTGTTTTTAAGTTCTCAAAATCTTGATTGACCTAGGCCCTAAAACCCAATATGACTCACGGACACATCATGTGTCTAGGAAGGGAAGTCAGTTATGGGACTAGCTCGTTTGAATATTTGGGTTCGTAGCCGAAACTGTGACTTGTTAACCGATATGTGGCGTACCGACTTGGTGATCCAAGCCTGCACAGGTACATATCTGGTCGATATTTGGCCAGAAATTGTAGCACAACTGCAGGCCAGGTACCCCAACTATACTATAACAAACCACTTCTACCAAGGCGCCCAACGAATCATGTTGATGCCTCCGGTTGGAACCTTCTTCAATCACATTGAGGTAGACATTCCTCCAGGTTGCTACAAGGTGTGGACTCGTTGCTGCCATGGGCATAATGAAGAGACGTCGGTGCAAATGATCTCGCCACGATGTGGCGAAGAGGCCTGCGTTAACCTCTTGCTACCGACGCTCAAGATCTGTGCTCAAGCCATCGTACACCCGCTCATTGACCAGATCGTGGCACAAGGGGTTTTCCCTGTAGTGGCAGATAGGCTCACCATCTTGAAGGGTGTGATGTATGTAGGAGACATAGGTAGAGCGCTGCTCTTGGAACAACTGCAGTATCGCCTGTCGGAAGCGGTCGCAAAGGGAGACACAGCTTTGCAGGCTCGTGTCAACGCCGTGATAGCACTCGCTGATCAGCTACCAGCTTGCTAATACGACGTGTTGGTTAGTGAACCCCGACTCAAGTCTTTGGGTCGGGGTTCACTTTATGCTTGTTCATGCTGTTGCAGCTTTCTTCAATCGGTTCAGAGCCTGAACTTCATTCCTATCATAGAGAGCCGTTCTCCGGATACCAATTAGCTCACGCTCCGGGGTCACCAAAACGATGTTCAGACAGGTCATGTGGTAGTAGATCGCAATGATCCCATGGGGGACCTTCTGCAGAGCTTCCAAGACCGTGTTGTTTGGGTCAGTTGGCCAATGATCTCTTGTCCAAACTTCCTCGGTCAGCTGCTCATGGTCCATGGTGGGGAACTCATCCGTTTCGAGTATCTCACCAGTAGGAGAGCGGAAGCGACGAGTAGGGAATAGTCCCTGCTTGATAGCTTCTTCCTTCGGAACCTCCTTCAATCGATGCCCAAGTAGCTTCTCGTGGTCGCGCTCCGCTAGGTAGGGGACGCCAATGCGCTCTGCTAAGTCAGCAACGAACTTGGACATTACCTCTTAACCTTCCCAACCTGGAGAACCACTGTTGGCTCAACCTTGAAGTGAACTAGCTCGTCAGACCGATCCTTTACATGACGTACGAACTCGTACTCTCGAGACGATCTAGGGTCCCTAAAGTCAAGGGTACTCACCCGACCCGTGATCTCTAAATCTAACTGAGTCCCAGCCCCAATGGCCGCATCGTCTGCTGTTGGCGCTTCAACTGGAAACGCCTGACAATCAATACGACCTTTAGGCCCTGTAACCAGAAACATCATGCCTTCTTCTCCTCAACGGGCCAGATGATATACGGACCCTGACCCGACGTTTGAATCACGAACCAGCCAGCCTCCGGATGATGAACTATCGCTGTTGGTACACCATCACTGCTCTCACTTGTGAAGAGTTCAACCGCTTCAGGGGGAGCCCCGGTGTGGTCTGTAACAATAAAGGTCTCGAGCTCACCAGCACTTGGTCGACTCATGGCTTACTTTTGGTCATCACCCACCGTGATCAGGTGAGTTACCTTCCCCGAGGAGTCGTTGGGCACGTCCGCAATCCGGACCGCTTCAGCCTTGCACTCATGGTCCTTAGCCAAGGACCGAGCCCAACCCTCGGCCCCAGCATCATTGCCACGATACACGTGAACTTCTCGTTTGCCTGTATACTTGTCCTTGTACCGAATCTCGTAGCTCATGACCTATTCTCCTTGATCTTCTTCACTACCCGGTCGTATCGCTTCTGAAGCTCCAACATGTCGTCCCAGGCCGCTTGATTCGCGGCCTCACTCCCGAGGTCGTCCAGGGATTGAAGGGCCGCTATCCCCGCGTGTAGCTACGAGCAGGAAGAAGAAAGAACCTGTAACCCACTAGGGTACAAACTACTATCCCCTGCGAGTATCAGTGCTACTCGCTCGTGACGTAGGGTCCCTGCCAACTTCAGAAGTTCGGACCGGTGTCCTGGGTTGAAGTCAGAGCCCGTAATCGAAACAATCAGTACTGGGTTGGGCTGACAGAGTCGCTCCTCGACATAGCTAACCAAAGTATCAACGAGCCGCCTCCAACTCGAGGCTAACCCCAAGTGAGCCCGTTCGGTATCCTCAAGCTCTACTGCATAGGATTCGGGGTCCAGGTAGCCTTTGCGCTCCATCAAGTTACCATCCCAACGCGAGGCAGCCCACTGGAACTCACGCCAGGCCGATTCAGGAGGTTGCTCAACTGGACTGGAGAATGGAGGGAAGCTTTGGGTGCTGCCAAAGACCTCATACAGCCGGCTTGCTAGCATCAAGACTAAGGAGGTGGCATCAGGAGACGGGTTAATACTGATCGGCTCAAAGGGTACAATTGATACCTTGGGTCGGATTAGATGGCCCCAACTCTCGACTACCCCTAACCCACTCGAAGCTGACGGCGCAAGGGAAGATCTTTCTCGAACCCCATCGAACCCCTTGAGATACAACTCCCTCCAATATAACAATAAAAATCGCAATAGCTCCTCTTGGGCGTCATCAAGAAGTACAAGGTTCGAGTAGACCGGATTCCTTGGACTAGGTAGAAATCCAGGTACCTCAGACCTGACACTGAAGGGTTGACTTCCAAAAGCATCAATCCAATGCTGAACCACACTGACTAAACTACGTTGTTCACCTGTCAACTCACCCCAAGATGTCATAAGTACCTACCTAAATGACCCATGGGCGCTCGTACCTACTTTGGATCACGTTCTTCTGCTCTTTAGTTGGTTTGGAACACTTCTCAAAACAGATGGAATCTATTTGCTCTTCTTTTTTAATCCCCTGGTCGTACCATGTTACATCTATAGCGTAAGGTGTGCTACTATTGAAACCGTTGTAGCACCTCAATACCAGCATCACCGGACTTCCAGTAACTAGCCGAACAAAGTCACCTACTTTTATATCGGCTCTCGGCATTAGCTGATAACAAGCAGTGGTACACAGGTGAAAACCAAAAGTCAAGCTGGACAATGGTCCGTTTTTCGTAGTACCGTCTTACCTAGGTTGAGAAACCATCCTCTCGTGCGTAATACAGGTCATGTCTACTGAACGACGATGTCTTTTCGCTTGTGGCGTTGAACTGGTGCTTGAAAACGGCAAGGTCACCATCCCCGGTAAGAGCAATGATGGGCCGCTCCGTCAAGAGTACGCCGACAAGCTGGCCACTATGACTGATGACGAGTTCTTTGATGCCTGCAAGAAGTACATCTGGCTCTCCGCCTATGCAAGCAACAATCCTCGGTCCGACTATCACTGGATGTGCGATGCCTGCACTCTCGAGAGCTGGCGCAGCGGTCGGGAACACCTCTATGATAAGGCCCACAAGGAAGTCTCAAGGCAGTGAAACTTCTACCTATTGGGCATGAACTAGCATGAGCAACGACCCCATTGTCAAGGAGCTGGTAGAGCGCGCGGAGCGCATGCCATCTCAAGGTGAGAACTGGCCCGCCTTCGTCGATGCCCTCCGAGAGTGTGACTATGACTCAACGGGGGCTATCTACCAAGGCGAGCCAGGGAGCTTGACTCGGTACATCTCAGTCGCCCTTGGCCCCCAAAAGGAGAAGGTCAACCTCACCAGGATCTACCAGGACTGGGATGAAACCTACAAGCGCGAGATGGCGCGTAAGGTTCGACAACGCTACCTCGACGCGACCGTGGAAGTCACCTACCTCGACAAGAACGGGAGGCTGAAGAAGCCAGAGCGCATCCCCAAAGAGGATGCCAACACCCCGTGGAAGCCCGGATGCCATATCAAAGAAGAGGGTGCTCGAGTTGAAGGCCGAGGTTGGGACAAGGACCCTGGCCCAACCTTCGTGCTGAGAACAACTCCGATCGGTACCGAGACACCAACGGGAACCATTGTGGGTAAGCGCAAGCTGGGTGGAACCGTCCAGTACCTCATCAAGCCCCGGAGCGCCCCCGCCGAGAAGAGATACCTCGCCCGACTTGAACTCGAGTCACTACAGACTCAGCTCAAGATCAACCTGGACTACATGAGCCCCGAAGACATTCAAAAGGCTCATGATCGAATCGATGAACTCAAGCACAAGGTGTAGGTAACAACCCATGAAAGTCCGAGACCTGATTGAAGCCCTATCAAAGCTTGACCCTGACTTGTTGGTCGTATTAGCCCGGGATGCAG